>ENA-OQAA01001588-OQAA01001588.1-human-gut-metagenome-genome-assembly--contig:-NODE-1588-length-10917-cov-2.388508_pt1 | contig 10917 bp, 21 predicted proteins | sample MGYA00242489_ERZ504515 | MGnify/ENA primary metagenome ERZ504515 (study PRJEB26092, sample SAMD00036237) | human gut metagenome | host: Homo sapiens | study: EMG produced TPA metagenomics assembly of...
CGGAAGCGGAAGATCAGCTGCCGTATTTCTTTTGTCCAGTTGTTCTTATGATAGATGGTTTGAGAGACATCAGGCAGATACCTTTTTCACGCATATCCTGCAAAAGGTTTTCCCCAGTATAGCCTTTATCTCCAAATATTGTAACCCGCAGGATGGTTTCTGCAAGGTCGCGCAGTCCTTCCCGGTCATCCACAGATGCGGGCGTAATCTCAAAAGCAGTTACATAACCTTCTATGGTAATAAGGGCATGTACTTTGAACCCGAAATAAGTTTCCTTTTTGGATGGACATTTTCCATAATTTGCGCCATCCTCGCGGAAGGAACGGCAGTAACGCGCATGCCCAAATTTGCAGACTGGAAGAGGGAAGCTGTCAATTACAAAATAACGGCTGTCAGGTATTGGGAAGGATTGAGCCAGTTTCTGCCGGAGCAGTTCCGTTACTTGTAAAAGAGCTCTTCTGGTTCGGTTAAATCGCGTGCGGCAGCATAGATGCGGAAAAAGGTGTCGATAATTACGTTTCACGAAAGAATACCATGCCTTTTCAGAATCTATACCAATGAGTTCACCACAAATGCTTAGCGTAATTATTTCAGAATCAGACATCTTTGCAGTATGCACATTCCGCCTTTGGGAAACGCATACAGGGACAGACCGTTGATACAAATCATCAATAACTGTATAAACAAGCAAAATAAAATCTTCAAAAGTTGCTGTGAGAGTGGTATAATCATCTTTAAACTTCAACATTATGTGTGCCTCCTTTCATAGCATGTAGTGGTGTACAGCTATAGGATAACATATTTTGTTGAAGTTTTTTATATTAACTAGCACAATGGGTTAAGTTATCTTTTCTTAATTGGTAGTAATCCATAATTTTCACGCAATCGGTTGAATCTCCGTCTTTGCTTGTCGTCCATATTGAATTTCTTCATTATTCTGATAGTTTCTGAAATATCCTCTGTCATAACAGCTCGCCATATTTCCTCTGAAATAAATGCGATATTAGTATGCTTATCTGTACCACCTTCACTTACTGGAATTTTCCTTATACATTTCATTTGATGTACATTCAGCCTATTCCCCATGACATAACAGTTCCCCTGTTGCACGAGGTATGCAGAAATACTATTATCATTCAGTAGTTATATGTCCCAAGATTTCTGAAATGACCGGAAGAGGGATCTCATGCTCTAACAGACGACTTGCAAGGCTGTGACGAAGCGTATGGGAATCTTTCTTTTTCCCTTCAAGATGAATCCCTGATTTCTGGAGATGAACTCTTACAAGGCCACCGACTGCACCCGGATTAAAATTCGTATACGGTGGAACTTGCCTCACAAAAACATGATCTGAATCAGTTTTTGGCCTTGCGTTCTTCAGATAATTGATGATTGCTTCACCCACATCTTCAAGCAGAGGAAGTTCCAACGGATTTCCTGTTTTTACCTGAGTTAAACGGATAATCTCTTTTTCCCAATCGATATTGGAAAATCTGAGATTGGCCACATCACTGCTGCGCAGCCCGAGTCTTGCAATCAGAAGAATGATTGCATAATCACGGATTCCACAAGGGTTTCCAAGATCAATCGAATCAAGAAGTTTTTTTACTTCGTTTGCAGTATATGATGAAGGTAAACGGCTTTGCCTGTTGTAATGGGGATTGGGAAGCTTGGAGAACATCTCCGTATTCATAAAGCCATTCTCATAGCAGTATTTCAGATAATATCGAACTGCCCGCATTGTATGATTTACGGTTGGTTTTTCATAGCAGCTCAGTGATGCCATGAAATCCAAAACATCTTTAAGAGACAGTGTATCCAGAGAAGATATGTTTTCCTTTTTCAAAAATGCAAAAAATCTTTCCAGATATAAACTGAAAACCTTATTTGATTTTTTAATGATTCCTGTTTTCTCTCGATGGGAGAGGTAGGACTCAGCACTGTCTTTGAAACTGTCAGGAAAAGTGTATGCTCTTTTATCCATAACAAGATATAGAGTCACATTTCCTGAATGTTGGTATTCTGCTAAAGCATTAATACAACGGGAATAGGTTGCACACCATTTCTTCTGCTCGATTTTAGATGACATAGAATAATGGTCTTCTAAAAACTGCGATCCAAAATCCATACTGAAAGATTCCGTGTTATGTTCTTTGCGTAGAGCAAAAGTTGCTTTGTAAGAGTTTTAAATACGTTTTGGTAATAGTTGGATGCACCAGCTTCAATGAGTGCCTCCTTGGTTTGGTTGATTAGTTGCTGCAAAGTTAAATTTTCCACCTTGTTTTCCTCCTTAAGTGCTTTGATAAAAATACACTTAAATCGTGATAGATTATGAAAAGTAAATCAACCAAAGAATCCTTTATTTATAAGGTTTTCTATCGCCTGCTTTGCATAATGTGTAGCTTTTCATAACCAACGCCGCCTTTCTGGTTGGCGATGGCGATGATTTATGTGTTCATGACTTCACCTCATTTCTGATTGTTGCTGTTGCTTCTGGAAATAGAAAAAGCCGCCACTCCAAAATCATAAAGTGACGGCCCTTTCTAATGCCGGAATCTCTGAAACAAAAAAAGCACCCAGTTATTTGTTACTGAGTGCCTGCATTAGAATCGTATTTAATTGTTCAGATTTGGTCAGATTATGCCAAACCCTCCAGCGAAAAATCCGGTGTCTGAGAGTGCCAAATCACCCTCAAAAATACACCCGAAATTGCTCTCTGGGTGTCCTATTTTTTAACCACTAAGGCCGTTTTTTGACCCCATTTTTGCCGGTTGTCCTATATTTAACCACTAAAAATTGGGTGAAAACGGCTCTCGTTTGGTCAAATCAAGTCAAACTATATCAGCCCTGTTAGTATAAGAAAACCCCGGAAAACCTTGATTTTCCGGGGTTTTTTGAACCATTTTGATATAGTCTGAGCAGTCGATTATCTCTTGCTGAACTGAGGTGCTCTACGAGCTGCCTTGAGACCGTATTTTTTACGCTCTTTCATACGTGGATCACGTGTAAGGAATCCAGCAGCTTTCAGAACTGGTCTGTACTCAGCGTCTGCCTGAAGCAGTGCTCTTGCAACGCCGTGTCTGATAGCACCAGCTGTCCTGTGTATCCGCCGCCTTTTACATTAACGAGAACATCAAATTTGCCCTCTGTCTCTGTAGCAGCCAGTGGCTGACGAACGATAACTTTCAGTGTTTCAAGACCGAAATACTCGTCGATATCTCTTTTATTGATTGTGATTTTGCCTGTACCAGGTGTAAGGTAAACTCTTGCGATTGATTTTTTTCTTCTTCCTGTTCCGTAGAATTTTGCGCTAGCCAATGTCTCTTACCTCCTCATTAAAATGTTAAGACTTCCGGTTTCTGAGCCTCATGTTTGTGCTCCGGTCCGGCATAAACGAAAGTTTCTTGTACATGGTTCTTCCAGAGGTCCCTTTGGAAGCATACCTTTAACAGCCAGCTCAATAACCTTTTCCGGTTTCTTAGCCATCATTTCTTTTAATGTGGTCTCTTTCATTCCGCCCACATAATCAGAGTGGTGATAGTAGATCTTCTGATCCATTTTCTTTCCTGTTACTTTGATCTTGTCAGCGTTTACGATGATCACATAATCACCTGTATCTACATGCGGTGTAAACTGAGGTTTGTTTTTACCTCTTAATACACTTGCAACACCAGATGCCAGACGGCCCAGTGTACAGCCTTCTGCATCAACTACATACCATTTTCTCTCGATTTTATCTGGATTAGCCATATAAGTCTGCATGGTTTTACCTCCTGTTAATTATCAACGATTTAATTTGTCTGACCGCGGTATCCCGCGATAATAAATAATTCCTGGTGATCAGTGCAAAATAATCGCGGAAATGTCCGAAACCGCTGATAAAACGCCTTTGCCGGGGCTTTGGCTCAGGAGTTATCGCACTATGTCACATTGAGTAATTGTACTATACACTTTATGTTCTGTCAACATTTTTTTCCATATTTTTAAGCGAAATAGAAAAAGAAACGGAACGCGCAGCTGCCGCATCTCTGATCGATGCGGCAGCTCATTTTGCTCCGTTATGGCATAATATGATTTAAAATAATTCTTTTTTATCAGAACCTGTATTTATTACTCCCTGATATCCCCCTGATCTCTTTATTACTGCCTGACGCTGAGCCGCACCAGGGCCCTTTGAAGTTTTGCCTTTGCGTTTTTATACTCCTGATCAGTCAGGCCTGTACGCTCCAGTACTGCCTCTGCCCGAGTCTTTGCCGCATCTGCTCTGGCTTTGTCAATATCTTCCTTCCACTCCCAGGTAGTTGCCAAAAGACTGCATTTGCCATCTATCACAGAAAGCATCCCGCCAATGCAGGCTGCCTCCCGTCTGGTGCCGTCCTCCATGATACATGGGCTTCTCCCATGCCAAGAGCCGTACAGAAATTACAGTGCCCGGCAAGAATTGCCAGATCGCCTGTAATGCTTCTGCACACGACACGGGCCACATCTCCCTCAAACAGAAGACCATCCGGTGTTCCGATCTGCAATGGAAAGGTGCTCATAAACGGCCTCCTTTACTGTTTCTTTGCTTTTTCAAAAACTTCGTCAATAGTACCGGAGAACAGGAAACAGCTTTCCGGAACATCATCACAGTCTCCGTCCAGGATCATTCTGAATCCTCTCAGGGTTTCCTTCAGAGGAACATACTGTCCGGGCATACCGGTAAACTGTTCTGCCACAGAGAAGCTCTGAGACAGGAATCTCTGGATTTTTCGCGCGCGGTTTACAGAGAGCTTGTCTTCCTCGGAAAGCTCATCCATACCCATGATAGCGATAATATCCTGAAGTTCTTTATATCGCTGCAGAACCTGCTGCACACGGCGGGCAATTTCATAATGTTCTGTTCCCACCACTTCCGGTGAAAGAATACGGCTGCTGGATTCCAGCGGATCTACTGCCGGATAAATACCCTGACTGGCAATATCACGGGAAAGTACTGTAGTCGCATCCAGATGAGAGAACGTGGTTGCCGGAGCCGGGTCTGTCAAGTCATCCGCAGGCACGTAAACAGCCTGTACGGAAGTAATGGAACCTTTGCGGGTAGATGTAATACGCTCCTGCAAAGCGCCCATTTCAGTAGCCAGTGTAGGCTGATAGCCTACTGCTGACGGCATACGTCCAAGCAGGGCGGAAACCTCTGATCCGGCCTGGGTAAAACGGAAAATATTATCAATGAACAAAAGTACGTCCTGATTTTTACATCACGGAAATACTCTGCCATGGTAAGCCCGGAAAGACCTACACGCATACGGCTCCCGGCGGTTCGTTCATCTGTCCGTAAACCAGGGCTGTTTTATCAATAACTCCGCTTTCCTGCATTTCATTGTAAAGGTCGTTTCCCTCACGGGTACGCTCGCCAACACCTGTAAATACGGAAAGTCCTCCGTGAGCAGTGGCAACATTGTGAATCAGCTCCATGATCAGAACGGTTTTTCCCACACCTGCGCCGCCGAACAGGCCAATTTTTCCACCTTTTGCATAAGGACAGATCAGATCGACTACCTTGATTCCCGTTTCCAGTATCTCTGTAGCCGGAGTCTGCTCCTCGTAAGACGGAGCCGGACGGTGAATTGCCCAGCGTTCCTTAATCTCCGGTTCCGGACGGTTGTCCACCGGCTCGCCAGAAGATTAAACACACGGCCCAGACATTCTTCTCCTACCGGAACGGTTATAGGACCTCCGGTGTCTACGGCTTCATCCCCCGCACCAGACCGTCTGTGGAACTCATGGCAATACAGCGGACTGTATTATCACCTATCTGCTGAGCCACTTCCACGATCAGCTTTGCGCCTTTATTATCAACTTCAATGGCATTGAGAAGTGCCGGCAGTTCATCGTGCGCAAAGCGGATGTCCAGAACCGGACCGATGACCTGCACAACTTCGCCAACGTGTTTCTCGCTCATTTATGAATCTCCTCTATTTTTTGTTATCATCCGAAACATTACTGTCTGCAGTCAGCTTTACAGTCCTTCCGCGCCTGCAACGATCTCCGTGATCTCCTGAGTGATACTTGCCTGACGGGCGCGGTTATAAAACAGGTTCAGCTGATTGATCATTTCTCCTGCATTTTTTGTTGCCGCATCCATGGCTGTACGTCTGGCTGCCAGCTCACTTGCCAGACTGTCGCACACGCCTCCGTAGATCAGCCCTGCCAGATATTCCGGAACAATGGCATCAAACACCTCCGTACTGCCCGGCTCATAAAGTATCAGATTTCTTGTTACAGAATTTTTTTCCTCTGATTCATTTTTAAGATCTGTCAGAGGAAGCACAGAAAACACATCCGGCTGCTGTGAAAGCATGGACACAAAGCTGGTATAGCAAAGCTCTATGTGACCAAATTCTCCCTCCCGGAATTTTCTGCAGAGAATATTTGCGATTTGAAAACAGTCCCCGACAGAAATATCTGCGATTTCTCCAAATTCTTCCGTAACGATTTCAATCTTCCTGCGGTTAAAATATTCTACAGCCTTTTTTCCTACAGGCAGAACCATGTAATCCCGTCCGGCGCTGTCTTCTTCCATACGTTTGAACAGATTGGCATTATAGCTCCGGCCAGACCGCGGTCACCGGCAATCACTACATAACAGAATTTTTCGCTTCTGGCCTCTGCCGCGTACACAGAACTGAAATCCGTATTATTTACAGCAATATCCTTCAGTGTACTGTGCAGAGTGCGGAAATACGGTCTGCAGACTTCAGCCGCTCCTTGGCCTTACGCAGCTTGGAGGATGCTACAAGTTCCATTGCCTTGGTAATCTGCATGGTACTCTGTACACTTTTGATGCGCAGCTTTACCGCTTTCATGTTTGCAGCCATACTGTCTCCTCCTTACTGTTTTGCAGCTTCTGTTTCCAGAAAATCTCCTGTGAAGTTTTCCAGAGCTTTTTTTAATTTTTCTTCTGTTTCTTTTTCCAGCTTTCCTGTGCTGCGGATCTCCTGCATTGCCGCTGCTCCGTCTGCATCCGAATCCAGGAAACTGTACAGCTTTTTCTCATACTGACGCACATCTTCGGTTTTTATGTCTGTAAGGACTCCGTTGATTACCGCATACAGAATCGCTACCTGCTTCTCTACAGGAACCGGCTCGTTCTGATCCTGCTTCAAAACTTCTACAATACGTGCTCCCTGCTCCAGACGAGCCTTTGTATCCGCATCCAGATCAGAGCCAAACTGAGCAAAGCTTTGCAGCTCACGATACTGAGAATAGATCAGCTTCAGAGTTCCGGCAACCTTTTTCATTGCTTTTATCTGCGCGTTTCCGCCAACTCGGGATACGGAAATACCCGGGTTTACAGCCGGCATAACACCAGAATGGAAAAGTTCTGTTTCCAGGAATATCTGTCCGTCTGTAATAGAAATTACATTGGTTGGAATATAGGCTGATACGTCTCCGGCCTGTGTCTCGATAATCGGAAGCGCAGTCAGAGAACCTCCGCCATGCTCATCATCTAGCTTGGCAGCGCGCTCCAGAAGTCTGGAATGAAGATAAAATACATCTCCCGGATAAGCCTCACGTCCCGGTGGACGACGTATCAGAAGAGAAAGCGCACGATATGCAACCGCATGTTTACTCAGATCATCATAAATAATTAGCACATGCTTTCCTTTGTTCATAAAATACTCGCCCATTGCGCATCCGGAATAAGGCGCAATATACTGCAGCGGGCTTGCCTCGGAAGCAGTTGCCGCCACTACCATGGTGTATTCCATTGCTCCGTTTCTGGTAAGCGTTTCTACCAGAGAAGCAACTGTAGACCTTTTCTGTCCAATGGCAACATAAATACAGATCATGTCCTTGCCTTTCTGGTTAATGATCGTATCTACTGCCAGCGTTGTTTTTCCGGTCTGACGGTCGCCGATGATCAGCTCTCTCTGTCCTCTTCCAATAGGAATCATGGAGTCGATCGCCTTAATTCCTGTCTGCAGAGGTTCATGTACTGAACGTCTTTCACAGATTCCCGGCGCCGCTTTCAATAGCCCGAAATTCTTCTGTTACAACAGGTCCCGCTCCGTCAATAGGCTGTCCCAGAGCATTGACAACACGACCGATCATGGCGTCTCCCACCGGAACGGATACTACCTTTCCGGTACGCTTTACTGTCTGGCCTTCACCAATGCTCTCACCGGAACCAAATAATACAATAGACACACTGTTTTCTTCCAGGTTCTGCGCCATGCCGTAGCTTCCGTCCTCAAATTCCAGAAGCTCTCCGGCCATACAGTTCACAAGACCGCTGGCTCTGGCAATTCCGTCACCTACCAGCAGAACTGTACCGGTCTCATCCTGTTTAATAGTGTTTTCGTAATATTTGATCTGACTGCGGATGACCCTGGATATCTCTTCAGGTTTTAATTGCATGTTTCCATACCATCCTTTAAACAATTATTTCGTCAAGTTTTCTGGAAAGACCGGACAAACGGCTCTGGACTGTGCCATCCAGAAGCTTTCCTTCCAGCTCCACACGAAGCCCTGCCACTACAGAAGGATCTTTCTTCTGAAGTAAAGATACTTTTTTGCCGCTGATCTTCTCCAGTTTCTGTTTCAATGCTTCCATCTGAGCGTCACTTAAAGCCACCGCGCCTGTCACCACTGCCTCAGCGATTCCATGATCCGCGTTATAACGCTCCTGAATTCTTCACAGCAGCTTCCATATTCTCTGAGAATATTCCGCTCACATAAAAGCTTTATAAAATTCACCAAATATTTCTGTGCCTGTGAGCCAAAGGCTTCATCTATAAGCTTTGCCCTCTCCTCCCAGGGAACAGAGGGCTCGCTTAAAAGCTTCATATAATCCGCATTTTCATGAAAATCTGCCGGATTTCCTCCATCTGTCCGCCTATGGCTTCCACAAGCTGTTCTTCGACAGCAAGCTCATACAGGCTGCCGCCGTACATTCTGGCAGTCTGTGTCATGATGTCTCACCCCACATTCGCAATAAAATCATCAATGAGTTTCGCGTGATCCTCCTCAGAAATCTCTCTCTCGATCACCTTACCTGCTATCTCCATTGCCATGCCGCCAATTTCATCCTTGATCTCATTGACTGCTTTTCGCTTTTCCTGCGCAATATCTGATTCTGCCTTGGCTTTCATGGCTGCCGCCTGACTTGCCGCCTCTTTCAGAAGCTCCTCACTCTGAACTGCAGCTGTCTTCTGAGCTGCCGCCACGATCTCATTGGCTTTATTTCTTGCATCACGTATTCCCTGCTCATACTCAGACTTCATAGTCTCGGCCTCTTCTTTTGCTTTTACCGCCTCCTGAATCTGAGCATCTGCCAGTTCTTTACGTTTTGCCAGCATATTATTAATCGGCTTAAACAAAAATCTTTTGATCAGATACACCTGTAAAAAAAGATTGCAGATCTGTGCAATAAAGGTCCAGGGCACAATTCCGACTAATTCCTGTACCTGCATAAATTTAACCTCCTGTCTTATACCCGACTGTTATCCCAGGAAATTCATGAACATGCCAGGCGCTACAAAGATCAGCAACAGACCTGTAACAAAACCATAAATACCGGTTGTCTCTGCAATGGCACAGCAAGAAGCATGGTGGAAGTTACGTCTCCTTTACATTCCGGCTGACGTCCGATCGCCTCAAGTGCCTTTGCCACAGCGTTACCTTCACCGATACCAGGTCCAATACCTGCAATAAGCGCACATCCTGCTCCAATCGCACATCCTGCAAGTGCAATACCTTTTGCTAAAATCTGAAAATCCATAATACAAACCCTCCTGTTATTTTAATTTTTTATGATTCCTATGATTCTTCTGCTGCATTGGCAATGTACATAACCGTCAGCATACAGAATATAAACGCCTGCATAAAGCCTGAGAACCAGTCAAAGTAAACAGACAGAACTGCAGGAATACCCACATCAAGAATGGGGATTTTTGCCAGAACATCTCCTACAATACCTGGAAGAAGTCCCAGAAGTGCCGAGCTGGCAACTGCCAGTGCTCCGTAGATCAGTCCGTTGATAACCACACCGGAAAGAATGTTTCCAAAATGTCGGCATGCCATGCTGATAGGCGTAGCCAGCTCAGAAAGAACATTAAACGGCGTCATAATGCAATAGGTGTTGTAAATCCCTTCAGATATCCGCCCACACCGCCTGTTTTGATCTTCTGAGCAGTGATCATGATAAATACACAACTGCCCAGCTGCCTCCAGTGGACAAGTCTGCCCGTAGGGCTTCGCAGCCCGATCAGACTGATCAGATTGGAATACAATGCTTGTGGCAAAACAGAGCCGCTACAAAAGGAATCAGATGGCGGAATTTTTCTCCCATGTTTCCAACCACAAATTTATTCGCCTGCTCCACGATCATTTCTGCCAGCGCCTGCCGCTTGGAAATATTCTCCACCTTCAGATCATGGGTCAGCCAGATACAAAGTCCTGTGATCAGGATCATAACGATCCAGCTTACGATCATTGTCTCGCTGATCTGAATATCTCCCAGAATGGGGATTTCCGTCGGAATGGTAAAATAGACCTTTGCTCCGGATATGTCCAGTTCCATGTACGCTTCCACCTCCCGTCTTTTTATTTTTAAATACTATGGAAAACTGCTGCGAGTTATTTACAGTCAGTATTTCATCCTATTTTTTCTTAAAAATCGCATTCAGCTTGATCCCCATGGAAGGAACAGAAGCGGTAAAAGTCCTGCAGCAAACTGAAAACAGGGAGCAATAATAGCGGCTATGCCCCAGCCCAGCTGAAGAAGCATTCTCTGAGAATAGCTGGCTTTCAGTCTCATGCGGCAGATCCCTCGTCTTCACAGGCTGCAGCCTTCTGTACGGTTAGTCCCATAAGAAAAAAGTTCAGAACAGCCACTGCTCCGCCTCCCAGGCCTCCGAGGATCACTGTGTA
>ENA-OQAA01001589-OQAA01001589.1-human-gut-metagenome-genome-assembly--contig:-NODE-1589-length-10915-cov-14.317112_pt1 | contig 10915 bp, 9 predicted proteins | sample MGYA00242489_ERZ504515 | MGnify/ENA primary metagenome ERZ504515 (study PRJEB26092, sample SAMD00036237) | human gut metagenome | host: Homo sapiens | study: EMG produced TPA metagenomics assembly of...
GGCGGCCTTCTCGGCCGCGGCTTTGCGCGCCTTGGTCTCGGCAGCCGCGCGGACCTTCATGGCCTTCTCGCGCGCAGCCTTCACCTCGGGCGTGATAACGCTCATGGGCTCGGCAGTCGAAACCTGGTAGAAAAAGCCTTTAAAGTCGATCTGCATGTCGGTGATGGCAAGCCCAAACAGGTCGTGCGCTTCGTTCTCAAACGGAAATACCGCCGGATAGTACGAGCTGATGGACGGAATCTCCTGGTACTGATCGATGCCCTTGACCACCAGGCTCTCAATCGCATAGCTGCCGTCCTGCGCAATATGCTTCTGAGCAGCACGAACGTTGATAAACGTATAGACCAAGCGATACGAGCCGTCGTCGACGCTGCGCTCGGCGTGCATTTGCACAAAGCGTGCACCGACGCCTTAAGCGCCTGGACATGCGACAGGAGCTCGTCGATCCCGACGGTGGTATAGATAGCCTTTTGCATTACTCGGCCTCCTTTGCAGCGGCGGGCGTGGCGGACTTCCCGGCGGTCGCGTCGCCGGCCCCCGCAGCTGCCACAAACCCGTCTCGCCCAGCTCAACACCACCGTCCCAGGTAGCGGCACCGCCCACGGTAAGCGGATCGCCGCCGGCGCGCATCACGGCCTCCTTCTGGTCCAGGATGCCGCACGCCTCCACGATGGCATCGATCATGGTCTCGGGGCGAATGGCACACCCGGGCGCGTACACGTCCACGGGGATTGCGCGGTCCACGCCGCCGATCACGTTATAGGCATCGCGGAATACGCCGCCCGAACACGCGCAGATGCCGCAGGCCACCACGCACTTGGGCTCGAGCATCTGGTTGTAGATCTGGCGCACGACGGGCAGGTTCTGGGCATTGACCGACCCCGTCACCAAAAAGATATCCGCATGCTTGGGGTTGCCGGTGTTGACCACGCCAAAGCGCTCCGCGTCGAACAGTGGCGTGAGCGAAGCAAGCACCTCGATATCGCATCCGTTGCAGCTCGAGCCGTCGTAATGAATAACCCACGGCGAGCGCGACATTTTATGATCCATGGATGCCGCCTCCTAAATAAACACGTCGACGAGGATGGGCATAAGGTTGAGCAGGCCAAACACCAGCGCCACGCCCCAGCCGAGCTTAAAGCAGCTGCGCCAGGTGCTACGGGCGAAGGTGTTGTCGATCAGCACCTCGACAAAATACGTCGCGGCCATGACGACCAGGGCGACCACCCAGCTCACCGGGTTGTCCCAAACAAAGAACATGCCCACCCACATCAAAAACAGCACGGTCTCGCACCAGTGCATAAGGGTCATCTTGGCCAGCGTGCTGCCGCTCATCTCGGTGGCGACGCCCTGGACAATCTCCTGATGCGCGTGATGCGAGTACGAAAGGTCAAACGGCGACTTACGCAGCTTGATGGTGAGCACCGCGAGCAGCGCAAGGAAAATGGGCGCACTGTACACGATGATGGGCGCCGACTGCCCGGTCACGGCGATGGAATCAAAGCTATCGGTGGCGAGATACAGGCCCACGCTCATCAGCAGAACGGCGGGCTCGTAACTCATGACCTGCAGCAGCTCGCGTCGCGCCGACCTGGGCAAACGGGCTTTGCGTCGAGGCGGACGCCAACACCACAAAGATCGCGGCGAGCGTCACCATAAAAGCGCACAGCAGCGTGTTGGAACCCGACACAAAGATGCCGCCGCCTACCACGGTAAAGATGAGCGCACATGCCATATAGGTATCGTCCATGGTGTTTACGCTGGCAGGGGCCTTGCGCAGCAGTTTGGCAACGTCGTAGAAGGGCTGCAGCAGACGCGGACCCACGCGGCCCTGCATGCGAGCCGAAAGCTTACGGTCAAGGCCGTCGATCAGGCCGCCCACAAGCGGCGCCAGCAAAGCAAACGCCACGGTGCCAATAAAAATGCCCACGACGCCCGAGCCTTCGAAATACTTGCCGCGCAGCACCGAGGGCGCGCTCATGGCAAGCCGCTCGGGCCCAATCCACGCGCAACACAGCAACGCAAACAAGATAATGCTGCAACACACGACGCTACCCGCGGGGCCAATACGCTTCTCGCCAAGGGCGTCCTCCGAGTACCAATTGCGCTTTTCGGCCTTCACCTCGTGTCCCATCGAGCCACGGAAATGGCGATATTTGTCGGTCCCCACACCCGAAAGGTACACGTTGACGTGCGGTTTGTTGCTCACGCGGAATGAAGTCAGCAGCACCACGGCGATAAACGCCACGATAACCACCATCAGATACATGGAGTCCTTGCCAATAACGTACGGCACGCGGCCAAACACCATGGCCAAGTAAGGCGACACCAGGCCGCTCGAGATGAGCGGGAACGCCACGCAGCACAGAATCAGCAGCGCGGCGATGGTGTTGAGGGCCATCCATTCGGTCTTATGGACATTGACCTCAACGTTTTGAGCCGTGGGGTCGACGCCCGAAAGCTTGGCAAGCCACTTGCCCCAGAAGAAGAACGTCGCGGCCGAGCCAAAGGCAAGCACCATGATCATGAGCACGTTGCCGGTCTGCGCGAACGCCACCAGGCGCCCCACTTGGACACGAGCATGCCAAACGGTGCCACGAACATGCCCATGATGCCCAGCATCATCAGACGCGTAAGGTGCGGCATGCGGCTGAACATACCGTCCATGTCCTCGATATTGCGGCTGCCGATATGATGCTCGGCCGTGCCCACGCACAGGAACAGCAGCGACTTGGCCACCGTGTGGAACAGGATCAGGAAGATGGCGGCCCATACGGCCTCGGGCGCGCCGACACCCAGGCAAGCACTGATGAGGCCCAAGTTGGAAATGGTGGAGTACGCGAGGACGCGTTTGGCGTTGCTCTGCGAGATGGCCATGAGGCAGCGAGCAAAAACGTGATGGCACCCACGCTCGTGACCATAAAGCCGGTCACGGGATAGATGGCATAGAGCGGGCTGAGCTTGACCATCAGGAACACGCCGGCTTTGACCATGGTTGACGAGTGCAGCAGGCACTCGTGGGCGTGGGGCAACCATGGCACCCAATAGCCAAGTGTGGAACGGCATCTGTGCGGCCTTGGTGAGCGCGGCAAGCGACAGCAACAGGACCGGCATCACCAGCAGCGCGGATTGCGCGGTTCCGGCGCTGGAAAGCTCGATCATGCCCGAGATGGTCAGCGGCATGCCGTTAACGTGCAGGTACATGAGTCCGGCCAAAAACGCGATGCCGCCCAGCATGTTGAGGATGATCTGGGTGAAAGCGTTTTTTATGGCCTCGGGCGTGCGCGTGTAGCCAATCATGAGGAACGAGCACACGGTGGTGATTTCCCAGCCACAGAACAGCCACTCAAGGTTGTCGCTTGTCACGATGACGAACATGGCCGAGAGGAACAGGAACATAAGCGCCAGGAACTGCGGGCGTCGGTCGGGCGCCGCCTGCCCGCGCAGCGCTGCCTCGTGCTCGTCGTGGGCCTGGAAGTCCTTCATGTAGCCCAGGGCGTACACGCAGATAAGGCTGCCGACAATGCCGACGGCAAGCACCATGATCACACTCATGTAATCCAGGTAGAGCGGCGTGGCGGTGACAACCTCGGCCGCGGGCAGCGTCATGGCAGCGAAGGCAACCGAACCCACCAGCTGCACCACGCCGAGCACCGTGGTGAGCGTGCTCTTATATTTACGCGCGTTGTACAGGATGACGGCGCACAGGATCACGTCGATGACGGAGCTGATGATCGAGAGCACATGCGAGGTGCCGGGGGCAACCTCGAAGCTCTGCGGGCCCGTGCCAAAAAACATGACGGCGACTACAACCGTCACCGCCATAATGATGCCAGAGCCTACAAGCCCTACCGCATCGCGGGCGCGGTCACCGCGCGCGAGCAGCATGCCCAGCGCCGGTACCAGCGGAAACAGGGTAAGGAAATACAGTAGCGTCATACCATCACTCCCCCATGCAAAAACGCTGCAATTGTTTAACGTTATAGCTCAGTTGAGGAGTAGCGGCGGCGGGTTTTCGGTCAACTGGGGAGTTTTAGGCGTACGGGGTAACGAGTCTGTCCGCTTTGGAGCAGAGAGGCGACGCTCCCCCTATCGCGGCGGCGGGCGCACGGGCCACTGCGCGCGGTTTATTAACCACTTTGGAGGATGTTCCAGTAGGCTCACGACGGTCCAAAAAGTTGGCGCGGCAAGAAAAATGCGCCCCTGTGGGCGCACCATCCCGTTCGCTATTCCGCCTTTTTAACGCGCGGCTTGCGACCGCGCGGCTTATCAACCAGCGCGGACTCACCGCTCTCGCGATACTGGCGGCACCAAGCCTTGACCGAAGACTCACTGGGAATCTTGTGCTTGATCATGGCCTCGCGAACCGTTAAGCCGTTTTCCAAGCGGTCCTTGACCACGGCGAGCTTAACTTCGTACGAATAGGTGTGATGATGCGAACCGGCGTTGAGAACGGCGTCGGCACCGCCTACGGCATACGCGCGGGCCCACTGACGAGCCGTGGCCTGGGGAATGCCAAGCTCCGCGGCGAGGGCGCGATGACCGACCCCCTCTTGGAGGATCTCGACGGCGCGCTGCCTAACCTCGGGCGCATGCGTGCGAGTCCTAGTTGCTTCCGACATACCTGCCACTTCTTAGCCTTAACCGTTAATCTGCTTTCTTACGTGCAAGTTAGATAGTAGCATTTTACTGTTTGCTCAAAGCAGTTAATTAAAATAGACGCGGTGTTATCTGGGCATTTGGCACCAATTTACGACATTTCTTTATCGATTATTTACGCTGGTAGCTGGCTCGCAGCTAATCGTCATTCGCTTGTCAACAAAATTGACATCTCTTTATGTCCTTTGGCATAGAGGATATAGTTATTAACCCCTCCCCCAATAATTTTGAGCAATCGGCAAGGCAGTAGACGTCCTTACTCCTCATGATTACCGCACAATGCCATCCACCGGAGCAAAACAAAAGGGCGGGGCCTGCTGCGCTTGCAGGCCCCGCACCGGTTGACACCCGACGGGACGCAGCCGGGCGAGGCGGATCCGTGCTACCGCCCCGCCCCGCCGCGATGTTAGCTACAGCCTCGTTGGCCGCGCGATACGCCGTGCGGATGGCGCTCGCAATATCGGCGGTGCGCTCGCCCGAGCAGTCGCCCACGCAGGTCACGGGCACCGTCACGCCGTCCAGGTCAAACGCGTTGGCCTTGGAGCCCACGGCCATCACCACGTAATCGCAGGCGATCTTCACCGGCTCCTCGGCGCCGTCCTCGGTGGTGCGAACGGCCTCCACGCCCTCGTCGGTAATGGCGGTCAGGCGGGTCTTAACGTGCTGCTCCACGTTGTGCTCTGCAAAGTCGCTCATAATCAGCGGCAGAATGGTCTCGGACTCGCCTGCGGCAATCTTGTCGAGCATCTCGACGATCGCCACCTCGCAGCCGTGCTGCAGCAGGTACTCGGCAGTCTCGGTGCCCACCAGGCCACCGCCAATGACGGCGACGCGCCCGCTGAGCTCCACCTTGCCGGCCAGCACGTCCCAGCTCGAGACGACCTTGTCCGAGTCGGCACCCGGAACGGGGATGACCACGTCGTGCGCGCCCACAGCCACAATCGCGGCGTCGGCGGCGTTGAGATCCGTGGGGTTAGCGGCATGGTTGAGCTCAACCTTCACGCCCAGGCCGGGCAGAATCTTCTCGTAATACTCGACCGAGCGCATAATCTCATCCTTGCGCGGAGGCGCGGCCGCCAGCACAATCTGGCCGCCCAAGTGATCGCTCGCCTCATAGACGGTCACGTCGTAGCCGCGTTTGGCCGCCACGCGCGCGGCCTCCAGGCCGGCGATGCCGCCGCCCACCACGGCGATCTTCTTGTCGCCCTCACCCGGTTTAATGGCGATGGTCGCCTCGTCGCCGTTCTCGGCATTGAGCACGCACGAGATGTACTTGCGGTTTTGAATCGCGTCGACGCAGCCCTTGTTGCAGTTGAGGCACTCGCGGATGGGCTCGCCCGTGGCGGCCTTCAGCGCAATGTCGGGGTCGCACATGAGCGAGCGGCCATAGGCGATAATGTCGGCCGCGCCGTCCTCAAGAATCTTCTCGCCGGCCTCGACCGAAACAACACGGCCGACGGTGGCCACCGGCACGGAGACCAGGGCCTTGACGCGCTCGGCCACCGGCAGCGTCCAGTTGTAGGGCATGGCACCCATGGGCGGAATGGTGTCGCCCATGTTGCCGGTGTGGTTGGCCTGCGCGACCTGGATCATGTCGATGCCCGCGCCCTCGAGCAGCTTGGCGAACTCGCAGGCCTCGTCGGGCTGCAGGCCACCCTTGCCGCGCGGCGTGCCGTCGGGGTTCTCCATGATCACGGGGAGCTTGTACTCCACCATCAGCTGCGGCGCGGCTTCCTTAATGGCGGCGACGACCTCGAGCGCATAGCGAACGCGGTTCTCGAACGAGCCACCGTACTCGTCGGTGCGCTGGTTGAGGATGGCCGAGCACAGCGAACCCACCAGACGGTCGCCGTGAACCTCGATGCGTCGATGCCGGCCTGCTGCGCGCGGGCGGCCGAGGCGGCGATGGCCTCCTTGATCTGGGTGAGCTGCTCTACGCTCGCCTCGTTCACAAAGTGCTGCATATCGTGGTGCAACTTGGCGTAGGCCTGCTTGCGGATCTCGTTGGACTCGGCCATCTTGGCGGCGAAGGTCTCCTCGTCGCCGGCGGCCTTGGCTCCTGCGCGGCCTTGGCGGCGGCCATGGAACCCATGACCATGCGGCCGACACCGGGCACGTCGTACTCGGGGTGGAACAGCTGCAGCGCGACCCTGGCGCCGTGCTTGTGGACGGCGTCGGCCAGCGCCTTAAACGTGGGAATCTGAGCGTCGGTCGCCAGCTTGGGCGTGGGGCTCGCGGTCATGACGGGAGCGACGTCGCCGATGACGATGTAGCTCACGCCGCCACGGGCCAGGCGCTCGTAAAAAGCCAGGCTGCGCTCGCCAATGGAACCGTCGCGCTCCTCGTAGCCGGTGGTAAGCGGCGGGAACATAATGCGGTTCTTGAGCTCAAGGGGGCCAACCGTAATGGGCTGGAGCAGCTTGGACGCAGGTGTGGTCATGGACATTCCTCTCTTATAGGCGCGGCGGCGATGTTGCCGCGTAGTTGTCTAGAGGATATGACATGGAAGTGCAGCAGCACAACGGAAATCGGCGGATAGCAGGTAGCGGCAGGTGGATGGGGCGGGGCGGCCCGTCGTTTGTCTCAATCTGTAACAGTTAGGCCCACTTTTGGCCTCCACCTGTTACAGATCGAGACAAACCAACCCGGCCCGCTAGAACATCTAAATCTGTAACAGCTACTCGGCAAAATCCGTCCCTCGTGTCACAGATTCAGATAAACGGAGCCCGGCTGCCGAAAAATCTCGTTCTGTAACATCTATCGGCCAAAAACGGCCCCACGTGTTACAGATCAAGACATTCCCCTCAGCCCATCCTCAACAATCTCAATCCGTAACATCTAGGCCCGCTTTTGACCCCTACCCGTTACAGATTGAGATTTTGTTTGAGATTTGCCGAGGGACTATATCCACGCGTCATCGAAGCCACTGCGACAGAGGTGCGACATTACTGCGACAGAGGTGCGACATTACTGCGACAGAGGTGCGAAATAGATCGACCACCTTACCTTATCGTGTAGAACTGTTTTGGGTCGTTATGGGATGAGCCGTGCCATTCGAGCAGCCCGTCTTCCTCAATTAACTTACCAAGCACCCGGCTTGCTGTGCGGCGATTTCTCCCGATGTGCGCTGCAAGCTCCCTTGCTGTCACCCTTCCGTTCGCAAAGGCCAACCTGACGGCGGCGAGCTCATACTCCCCCAATGAGGCGATCACCTCCGGTGATACCTTGTCCTCGAGAGCCTCGCTTCTCCTTACGGTTCTGGCAACGATATTGTTCTCAAGCGTTAGCTGAACCCTTGCCCCATCAGGTTCCGTGTAGACCGGATCATTGAGCAGAGAGTTTTGCATCTCGGTATAAATGCGCTTGACGCCCTCGTTTAGCTCCCGAACCCAACCAAATTCAACCAGCGTGCGCGCGATGCGTGGGTTGCGCGAGTAACGAGTGGTCCTCATGTTGTCGAGCGTCACGATATTGGGAAGCGCGCCTGGACTGATGATTTCCAAACGGTCGTCGAACATCGAGACCCGGATGTAGTCGCCGCGGAACGAGTAGTCGCGATGTGTCACCGCGTTGACCAAGCCCTCGAACCAGGCGAACTCAGGATACTCAGGCACGGTCTGGAATTTCCCGTCGGCCCCAGGAACTGAAATTCGCGGAGCATGCTCGAGATGAGTTCGTAGGCGTCTTGGATCACCTTAGGCAGCGGCCCACAGAAGCTTCGTTCTTTCGTGATGTTGAGACGCTCGCCCGTCTCCATTTTGACGCCGTCGTAGCGCAGGACACGGACTCGCGCCTGTGGCATCATCGCGGACGGATCCAGCGCGAATAGCAGGGCTCCAGCAACGGTCAGCTTTCCGTCACGCATAAAACGACGACTTCTAAGGACCTGCTCGTCGGAAACTTCGGTTCCAAGAATCCCTTTGTAGCGATCAAGCACTTCATGGTCCACGTCATCTAGGGAGGAATCCTCAACAAGCTCGTCCTCGAAGATTCTCTGCCCCTTATCGTACTCGAGGGCAAATACCTGTTCGCGGCTGAGCCTCACGCTCTTGTCGTCCTGCCGCAAGAAAACCTCGCCGTCGCTCACGCGAGCAACAGAGTGGTTGGTCGAGGCATCGATGTCCAAAACGAGAACGAAGTCCTCCTCGCCCGAAGAATTGACCACGGGGATTCGGTCTTTGCGAACAATAGGGGTTGGCGTGCAAGTCGTGAGCGCAGCGCGCTCGAATTTCTCAATGTCGCGCGCGCCGTTACGCTTGAAGCCCGTTACCTCACCATTATCCTCGATACCGATAACGAGCTTGCCTCCCGCCGAGTTGGCGAATGCACTAATATGCTTCGCAATCTCCTTGTCATCCTTGCGGGCGCTCTTTCGATCGAAGTACTGATTCTCCCTGAGAGTGGAAAATAGAATCACATCGTTTGTCGCGATGGGTTGCCGCATTGCCGCCTCCTTACATGGCTCCATAAAGAAGTGTAAGTCAAAGGCATCGTATAGACGGCCCCTACATAGCGGCCCCTTTATTGTTTTTAAGACGTCACTGTTTCTAGTTAAGGATCGTTAAGGGTCGTCGCAGCTCCTTCCAATTGGAATCTATCAATCGACAAGTCAATCCATCCAGCCCGTGATTATCGATAGCCCGTCCGCCTCACATAATAAAAAGAGTCAAGATTCACTCATAAAGGAGAGCAACAACAAAATCTCAATCTGTAACAGCTACTCGGCAAAATCCATCCCTCGTGTTACAGATTTAGACAAACGGGGGCCGGCTGCCGGAAAATCTCGATCTGTAACATCTAGCCGTCCAAATCGGGTCTACGCGTTACAGATCGAGATTTTGTTTGAGAGGTTGAAAACCGTGCCGAAAACATGGTCGTCAGATAACAAAAAAGCTCGCCGGCTAGGCCGACGAGCTGCAAGTTCTTGGTCGCGGGGGCAGGATTTGAACCTACGACCTCCGGGTTATGAGGGGCATTTTCTACGTAGGCCATGTAAACGCATGAGAGTTGATTAGGGGTATCTACCTCGTAAAATGGCAACGGGAAGTAATTCTAGGGAGCCTGTGGTAGTCCGTGGGAGCGGACCTGCTGCCACAAATCCTGCCACAGGCTCTGCCACAACTGACGTAAGGATTACTCCCATGAACGACAAGACGAACAACACCCAAGAAGGCGGCGAGCACCGCAACGCAATCGGACGCCGCAGGCGAATCTACGTCCGCGTCACCGAGAACGAGCTCACCCGCATTCGCTCGCGCGCGTGCAAGGCGGGCATGAGCATTTCCGCCTACACCCGCATGAAGACGTTGGGAGATCAAGAGGCACGGCCAACGGCGGACCTCGACATCGCTGAACTTCGCAAGGCGTTCGCGGATTTGAAGCACGCCGGGTCGAACTTGAACCAATGCGCTCGCGCGCTCAATACCTTCGGGGCAGACGAGGACTCCGCAGCCAATACCGACCGCGCGGTGCGCCGTGTCTCCGCAGCCGCGGACAACATCTGCGCGCTTATCGCCGCAGTGCGCAGTTAGGGGGAGCAATGGAAATCCTTACCCCCTCCCTCATCAGCGCTCTGGCACTCGGAGCGTTTTGCTGTCCCGCGCTTGCCCGGCCAGCGGAATGTCTGCTGAACGGAGACGGTGTCACCGTCATCCCCGCTTTCGATCTCACCGCCGTTCCCGACTGGTGGCTATCAGGCGGTTTCGCTGCTCACCCGGCCGGCACCATCGCCATCCTTGCATTACTCTTCCCCATCTCCCTGCTCTTCTTCGCGACCGAAAGTGCCAAGGGCCGCGCCGAAGACGGCGGCGTCTTGGGAAACGCCCGCGTTAAGGAGGGCCGCGAGGTCATCAAGGGCTCCATGACATGGGACGGCAAGAGCGAGCCGAAGGGCCACGGCTACGTCTACGGCTTCTCGCGAGGTCTGTACCTCTTTGAGCCCGACCGACATGTCATCTGCATCGGACAGACCGGGTCTGGCAAGACAAGGTTTCAGAACATCCCGAGCCTCGACCTGCTCACCTTCGGCGAAAGCGCCGAGAACGTAGTGGTCTCGGACGTGAAGTCGGAGCTCATCGAGCTGTGTGGCGATGCCATCGAGGCGCGCGGCTACGATGTCCTGCTCCTCGACACACAACACCCCTCGCGCAGCTCTCGCTTCAACCGCTCAAGCTCATCGTCGAGCTTGCGGGCCAAGGGGATTCGCAAGCGCCGAGCAGGCGGCGGAGGACCTGGCCTCGGCGATAGTACCGCCGAG
>ENA-OQAA01001590-OQAA01001590.1-human-gut-metagenome-genome-assembly--contig:-NODE-1590-length-10912-cov-1.578118_pt1 | contig 10912 bp, 13 predicted proteins | sample MGYA00242489_ERZ504515 | MGnify/ENA primary metagenome ERZ504515 (study PRJEB26092, sample SAMD00036237) | human gut metagenome | host: Homo sapiens | study: EMG produced TPA metagenomics assembly of...
ATCTAATTGTTTTGCTTCTTTTTTCCGGCATCACAGGTTTGCTGCTATCTGTTAGGGTTAGAACGCTCTTTATACAAAGATGGAGAATGACAAAAAATCTCCATCTTTGCAATGTGTTGATACTCTATTTCTTCTGCTTTATACTTTCAGCTTCTTTGCGAAGTTGTTCGGCTTGTGCCTCTTTGAGGCGGGCTTGTTCGAGGTCACGGGCTCTCTGCTCTACACGTTGTTCGTGATCCTCAATCATTCGACGTATGGAGCGTTGCTTCTGTTTGTCGGGCTCATACTCAAAGATGGTTTCAAGTTTCAGTAGGTTTTCGGATGTGATCTCTCCGAATGCTTTGATGTAGCGGAACTTGATGTCGTTATTACTCAAACGGCTGTTTGCTGAGATTGATAGACATTGTAGCATACTGAGCTGAATAGTGCCACACCAAGCGAGATCAGTGCGATGACCACCTTTGAGGATTTTAACTCTATGGTGTGCAGATGCTTTTGAACAGGTAGGGGTTTATTCTGCTGTTTTTCTAACTTCTGCCCAAGTTCATCCAATTGCTCTTGGTGCTTTTTGAAACCCTCTTGGATAAGCTCTTTTGTATGAGACGCATGGTTCTCTAACTCTGACAGATCCACTTGTTGTGGTATAATCGGTAGCGCAGGTTGATCGGATTTGGCATTAGCCAGAGATTCAACCAATTTCGAAAGGTTACTAAACTGTTCTGATATTAACTTCAAGTCCTCAACTGAGATGATAATTTTATATCCAATAATTTTTTGTTTTTAATTTGTTATCTTCTTTATTCCTTTTTCTCTTTTTTCTTTCGTTGCATCTGGCGACGGAAAGCTTCTTCTTCAGAATCGTAGGCCGGCAGAGAGTGAGCAATCCATCGAATAATCCACCGATGCTGCTTGATAAACTATTCGTATCAGGAGAGGTAAATTCCTGTTGAACTTTCTGGGGGCGATGGCTGGATGATTGCTTCTTGCTTCTGAGTCAGCATGGGCATTCTGCTGCAATGCAAAATTAAATCTTTGAGAAGCTGAACTGCTGGTCTACCTTTGAACCATTGAAGTGATAGCCGTTTTTGCTGAACTTGATGCCTTGCGGCTCATTGGTTCCGCTCTTCATCTTAAATTCAACGGCGATGCCTTCTTTATTCAATCGATTTAATAGTTCACGCCAGCTACTGCATTCTGGAAGAGCTGTCTTTAGGGCATTGTAAATCTCATACTTGGTTTTATCAGGCTCTTTCAACCGGTGCTGTTTTACTTGCTCTTTGCCACTTGCGAAGTACAGACCGTATTGGGCCGTCAGCTCTTTACAAATTTTTTCGCTGCGGATGCGGTCATTCTTATCTGAGATGGTGCGTCCGTTGTTATCCACCCGATTGAATGCGATATGCAAATGTGGGTGTTCCTTGTCATGGTGTCGACCAATGATGTACTGCGTGTTGACTATTCCCATCCGGTCCATATAATCGTGTGCGATGCGAGCCATTACTTCATTAGAGAGTTTGTCTCGGTCTTGTGCCGAAAAATCCAAAGAGATATGCCCGACAGGTTTACTTACTCGTGAGTTTAGTTCTCGTTGTGCCTCGAAACTCTGGGCTATAGAGTCCAAATTCTTTAGCCGTACACCATCTGCTGCCAATAGATTGGTTTGCTTTTCGGGATCGAGAATGTATTTTACCACACCACTAAACGAGGTGCCTTTTACTATTTTCGCTATCATTGTTGTATCTGGTTTAACAGGTTGTCAATCTTGTCGGCTAAGAATAGATATTCCATGCGTGCATCCGGATAACCTGCAGCATTTGCCTTGTGTGCGTTCTGATTCAGGTTGTTTGCCATACCGGATAGCTTACGGATATGATCCATCCATTCGGGTGAGAGGCGTTGCCTGATTTCTGCCTTCAGAATGATGGCTCGGATAAAATCACAGGGTGAGACTTCGGCTTCCGAAGCTCGTTCCTTGAGGGTGTAATACTCTTCGGTGTTCATCTTTAGATTCACCCGATAAGTTCGTTTTTCGACTAACGATTTGGTGGGTCTTCCACCTTTATTATATGCTTTCATGCGTTCATTTTTTTTAGTTCAATTGCAGACCATCGGGATTAAAGCAAGGTTTGGGACGTCCAAACATAAACTTGCTACCTCAAAATCTACGATTTTCTTTTAAAGCTTGAAGCCTCTTCTTTTTACTGTACTAACAGGGTGAACAGGTTCTTCTATAAGCACTAATCCCAGCTCTTTTATCAGCAGATTAAGAGATGGATCTTAGCGATCATACCTTGCAAAATGGTTTGCGGTCGTTTCACCTCCAATATGAAGTCGGCAATGTCGAATCCATTTTTCCGTTGTTCCGGGGTAGCGTTCTTCTCCAAATAGTCGAAGAGTTTGACGGTAATTCCCATTCGCTGCATTGTGGAAATTCGGGCCGCCCAATCATCGGTGGCTCCCAAATCGGGAAAGAGCACGACGTTCCTGCCTTTGAGCACGCTGAGATTCTCCTCTCGGAAACAGCCGTTCTTCCCACCCGAAGCGATCCACAAATATTGTGTAGATAGGAGCTGGCGATCAGGCACTCTTTTCGCTTTCGACAATAGCCGCCGACTTTGTGCTGTCTTTGGCCAATAGGTGTTCACCAAAGAAGCATTGCTTGAGAGTAAACCCATCCTTATGAATAAGGGAGTGTACCCACGTAATGTGATTGTGCGGCTCTTTGATGCGTCTGCCATTGGCTGGATTATAAAGCATGATTTTGCTGGTGCGGACTTTGCCCTGTATATCCGTTTGCCAAAATACCGTTGAACCTTGCCAATGGTTGGCTGTTCCTACCCGATAGAGTTTCATTAGTCGCAATGACTCGTCCTCTCCAAACTGAGATAATAAGAACTGGAATAGTTTATTTTCCTTGTAATGACTCATCGACTGTTTTACCAAAGCTTCGTCTATATAGCTTGTTGATGATGGTGGTGGAGTAGGGCGAAACGGACGCTCACGCGCTTGTGTCTGTTCACATTGTTCGGGATTCTGCTCAAAGTATGTTTTGGGTGTGAGGTGGTAACCGCACTTTTGTTCACGGTCGCACCGCCCGACGTATTCGGGAAAGGAGATGGCTCCCTCCGTATCAATATATCGGGAAAAATATCTTTTGTGCTTGCACTCCGGACAGGTGTGTCGAGAGGCAATGCTTTTGTAGGGTTCTAATATAAATCTGTGTGTCATTGATTCTTTTTGTTAGTGCATTTTCGACATTTTCTGCATTTTGGTTTCTCAAAATGTGGATAGTGTGGATAATGCGGTTATACTTTTCTGTATTCTCCATGCCGATCTTTCTGAAAAAGGGTTCCTGTGTGTTTACTCAGGAACTCTTTGAAAGCCGCTCTTTACATCCTTGACTGGCGGCTATCTCTATACCTTGTGCAGTGGTGAAGAGTTCGGGGAGTTGAAATAGAACGGATTGTTGCTGTACCGTAAGAGCGTTTCGTTCATTAGATTTTGCACTCTGGTAGCGGTTTGTTTGAAATATTCCGTTAGCAAAATCGCTCGTCGGACGGTCTCGGTGTCTACCTGTTCCTTGCCACACTCTCCGCAAAGCCAGCGGGTTATCTGTATCAACAAGCAAAAGCGGATGATATAGATTTCCAGTTTACAATATATTCCTAAAAGTATTTCATTACTAAGGTTATCGCACAGGTCTGCATGTTCGTGTTGCCATTTATACAGGAACTTGCGAGCCTCGTCGCTGAAGGTTACGATTGAAGGCTGAATCTCATTGTTCTCATCCAATGCGCACTCGATGTTGATAAGCCTATTTAGTAGTGTATGCCATTGAGATTCCAAGTCGGGAGAAATATCTTTTTCGTTCCATCGAGCTTTTTGCTGGATGGTAGGCATGATAAACAGAATACGGTCGATAAATCCATTGCTCGAACGGTCGCCATGAGCTAAATCACTGAGAATCTTTTTCTGGATGGTGCCAATCACTGGAATGAACGGGCGAGTGATGAAGACGGAGCTTTTAGCATTTTTGCGGTCGGAAATAACAGTCTTTGCACTGAATACCGACAACCAGAACTGCTCCTCTGAACCATTATTATAGCGATTAAAATTCTTGAACCATGCCGAAAGCTCATCCGACCAAAGGCAAAGCCCACGTTTATTCTGTGCATGGATATAACTCAATCCTTCAGGTGTGATGTCTGAAACCAGAAAGCGTTTGCGAATAGCTCTTGTGGAAACTCCTCTACGCCAGCATCCATACGCTCCTTTTTGCTCATGGATATATCTTGCTCATATTTAGCATACAACTTTCCAAATTCCAGATTCTGCTGATAATCGAAGTTGATAAAGGGCTTCATGGCAAAACTGAGGGGATGGCTTTTGTTAGCACCTGGTCGGCCAACCAATGCAACAAACAGAATGGCACTCTCCACCCAGCCTTGTTTCATTTGAACAAGGTGGGTATTACCTATTCCTGCGGCAATGGCTGTCAGGATAGAGGCAGCCGTGTAGTCAATCGGATAACTTTGACATTCGTACACTTCGTGTATAATCCTCTGAATCATGGATGGAAATATCTCAACCGGGAATTCTGCTTCTGTAAAGGACATATTCATTCCCATTGCCTGATTGATAATTCCTTCGGGAGTTATTGATTTCTCTTTCATAACTCTGACGGATTAAAGGTTAAAACCTGATTTTGGTTTGCGACGTACTCCGTTTTGCATCGAGGCCAGCATCTGGTCGTAGTTCTGCTCAGCCGTGTTCTTTCGTCCGTTTTCGATCCATGCCAGTAGTTCATCCTCATAGAAGTAAAGCTTCTTCCCTTTCTTATAAGAGGGAAGTATCCCTTTACGTACAAGGGCATAAATGGTCGGCTTTGCTTTTTGAATAATACGACAAGCATCGTCAATACCAACCAGCAGATGCTTTTCAGATTGCGGTGCCTGAAGTTCCGATACCAACTGTTTTAACTCTGCGACCTGTTCGGTCAGATAAGTTATCGCCTGCGGTAACTTATCAAAAGTAATTTCGTGTTTACACATAAACTCTTGATTTTAATAGTTCGTGTGCAAAGAAAACAGGTGATTTTACGGTGAAATTAGTCACCAAGCTATAACTGGATAATAACTTATCAGTGGTGATTGTTGCTATATGCCAGCAGGTTACGGCATAAAAAAAGCGACCACGCAAAAGTGATCGCTTGATATAGACTAAGAAATATAATTTATAGCTCCTCTTTGATTTTAATAATGCAAGTGCCTTCGACTCTGAGTTTCCGCTTGATGGTGGAAATTACGCTATCATGTAGATCTTTGGCGAAAACGTGTTGATGAAAGTTGCTGTCTCAATACCCGATTTCTTAAATTGGTTACCGATATTCCAACCAAAGTGCATCAGGTCAATGGATTTTAGTTTGCTATCAACGGCCACAGGGTTACTTATCTGTTCGCATTCCTGTTCTGTAGCGGATTGGAAAAAGCGGATATGCTTGTAAAGTTGTTGCAAATCCTTCTCGCTCATATACAATGCCATCTCTTGCCCAGTATAAGAGAGCACCCGTTCCAAAGTTTGTACCTGCTCTTGCACAAATTTATGTTGCGCGGCTTGTTTATATTCCCCGTAGTTAAGCACGGTAGGCTCCTTCTGCTCCTGTTCTTGTGGAGCTTCTACAAGCGTTTCCACTACAATTTCAGGCTCTAATTGTGGATGTTTCTTTCTGAAAATTCGCTCTACGACAGGTAAAAGACAATCATTCAATATGGATTGGAAACTAAAATAGAAGCCACCAAGAAAAGGCAAGTCACGAAAAAGACCATAAGAGCTGAGAACTCATCCATTTTGAGTTCTGTTACTGCAAACATACGGGCCAGTACAGCAATACTCAATATTGATGCACATAAGAAAGAATATATAATAATGTAGTCGGTTTTTTTAGTTGTCATATTAATCAATAGTTATCATTTGTGCGCAAATATATACTAATAACTTATTGATTCCAAAATGTTTGTGCAATTGTCCGCATTTGGCGTTGATATGGCTGTGTTTGTCTCCCTTATAAGGTAAATGGCTATCTGTTTTGCCAGAGAATTAGATGTATTCTTTGATTCTGCTTTCAAAGGTATTTCCGAATAAATCCATTTCGCTGTTCGCTATTCCTAATTTAGTTGCCAATGCTTTCCACCCTTTTACGGCTGCTACTACCTCTGAGATAATCTTTGTGGCTACGTCTTGAGGTAACATATAGTCTTCACAAGCATCTGAAAGAATTGCTAAGTCGGCTTTGCTGGAAGAGTTGGAAATAAGTAGGCTCTGATATTCATTCAGCGTTGGATTCATATCGTAAGCAGGCGATAGCGTCCAACCTTTAGCTGTGAGCAGAAACCCGTGGTTGCGGAAGTGATCGTCCGAGTTGCCGATGCAAATGTTAAAAGCTACACGTCGATATAATTCTTGAAGGTTCTTGTTTACCTCCGTACAATTTTGAAGTATGAAGTCTACAATATCCAAGTACCCGTTTCCGGTGCTTGCGTTGGTTCCATCCGAAAGTCCAAGTAAAGTCATCGCAGAAGCAAAATGTATTCGTCTGCCGTCGTCGGTTCTATCAAAGCGACGTGATAAGAGCGTGTGGTACTTGTCGCTTGTAGAAATTACTTGCGTAGAGGCCGCATTGATTCCTGCTTTCTTAGCCAAAAGGTGGCAGAAGTGTTCCCAAAGCCCTGCGTTGTAATCATCTTTGCGAGAGGGGAATTTGGCAACATACAACACTTTGTCCGTATCGACTACACTGGCTTTCGGCCTGGCTCCACCCAATGAAGAGCCGGGTTGTACTAATTGAGTGAGCCACTTTTTATCGGGTAGCTTGTTTCCTTCTTCGCTTTTTTCAATTTCCCTACTGGCATGAATCAATTCACGAATGCTGGTTAATGGTGGGATGCGTAGGGTGTTGCTTGAGTTGATAAAGTCTCCATCGGGTGTCTTTTTGAAGCGAAATCCACCCATGCGCGATGAATCATCAATCCCCAGCAGATAATCAAACGAGGATAAGCGGCGGACAGGTCGTTTCTCTTCGGTAGCCAAAATCTGCTCCCTACGGTTGAGCAACGTGCGACCCCAACGATCGGGCAAGGCATCGGAGAAGCATCCGAAAATATCTTTTTCCAGTTGTGTGTATTGTAATCCTTTATAGTTATTCAGGTCTGCGCTAATAAATAGGTTGCCATATCGCTTCAGCCATTCATCATTAAACTGAAAGGCGTAACTATCCGAACCACGAAGGGATTCATAACTTAACTCTCCAATGAGTTCAATCTCTTTTAGCCAATCAAAATCGGCATATACCAATAGTTTTTTCATTGTTTATTCCTTTTTAGATGCACGTTCACGATTCTTTAAAGTCAAATCTTGCAATGATTTTCCCAATTTATCCTCTTTGGCAAGCCAGAGAATATCTTCATCCAGTTGCAGAGCATAAAGCACACGAAGATAGATACCTATGGCAACGGTAGGCACTCCCTTTTCGATGCGTGATACCGTGAGGGGTGAGCAGGTTGCTCGTTCAGCACCTGTGCCACACTCAGATTGCGACGTAGACGTGCTAATTTGATTTGCTCACCTACAATCTCCATTTTTTGCTCTAGTTTTCGAGGCAACTTAGTGCCCATTGTATTCTTTGCCATAGTTGTAACATATCATATAATATGCAAATATAATGCTATTTGTTTATTATATGATATGTTGATGAAATATATTTTATTTCAGAGAAATCTTATTTGCCGACTCACGTTTCTTTTCGCTCACCAGCTCCGCATATATTTGTGTTGTTGACACATTGCGGTGAGTGAGCATCTTGCTGACCGTATAAATATCTGTACCTGCGGCAATTTGAAGGGTTGCATAGCTATGGCGAAAGCAATGGAACGTAATGTGCTTCTGTATCTTAGCTTTCTTAAGCCAATTTTTTAGAGGGTAATTTATCATACTTCGACTGAGCCCCTTGAAGACTTTACCCGTTCCTACTTCTCCGCAAAGTTCAAAAGCTTCATGGCTGATAGGGAGCGTAGCTTCTGTTTTGGTCTTTTGAGTACGGATACGAATGCAGTAACCTTGATCGGGAGCGATGCCAAAGTCCGACCATTGCAGGTTCATTATGTCGCTGATACGAAGCCTGTCAAGCAGGAGAATAGAGAAGCGGCTTTGAGAACGGGGATATCACAAGGCGTGGTGGCTAATTGCTTCACCTCGTCCAAAGTCAAATACTCTTTCTTTACGTCCTCATATTCAATCTTCTCTAAGAAGTCGTTGATGTTCTCACGGAGTAGTTTATCACGATAGGCGATTTTCAGCAGACCTCTGAACGTGGAGTAGTAGCCTGCTGCCGAATTGAGCGATACTTTATGTTCGGTGTGTTTTAGCTGTTTGGCATTCAGAAGGTAAGCCCGAAACCGTTTACAGAGATCGACATTCACTTCACCAAAGGTACATTTGCCCTGTACGAAGTTTGAGAAATGGGCGTAGACTACCTTCCATTTCTGATCTTTGGTACGCATCATTTTAGCGAAATAGGCAAGGAAATCGGCTTTCATTTTATGCTTGTCTAAGAAACCGAACTCCTCATTGATTAGTGATTGCACCCGGATGCAGCGGATGGCTTCGGCTTTGTTTAACATATCGTTGTTGAACTCACGCTCCATCTCGTTCTTTGGGTGGGCGTAGATGTAAATGCCGAGATACTCCCGACGGCTCATAATCATTGTTTCGGGATGCGAATTGCCGGATAATAATCGAGGTAAAGGGAAATTTTTTCGTTACGGATGGCTCTTTGGCGAACCGTAACTTTGGTACATGTGTGCGTCATACGATTTGTTATTTAAATGTTTATACTTGTTTTATGATTGCAAAGAAAATTGGTGATATGATGGTGACTACCGTCACCGCTTAATAACTTACTCTATTTTGGGACCACCCAAAGTCTGTCAAGCTCCGGTCGGGAGATCTTGACGTATTTACCGACCTTCACTCTGGGGATATTGTGGTATTTGGCGTAATGATAGAGTTGATCTCGTGTGAGATTGAACTTTGCCATTGCTTCTGCTACCGTATAATATTGTGGCTCGTCGGGTTGTGCTACGCCTTTAGCTATGTCGAAATGCTTTTTGGAGTAGCTAATCATGATGCCCTCTTTCTTTTTGGGTATAGCATTCTTCGAGGCAAGTGTGTAGATGGATGCCAACGTCATATCAAACTTCTCCTGAATTTCCTGTACGGTGTACCACTCGGTGATCTCCGGATTAGCAGCTTTCTTCGAGAAATAATTGTCGATATGCTTTTTGCTCCAATAGGTTTTGCCTCGATTGAAGGTTCGTGGAATATTGTGTTTCTTAGCTACAACGAATATCCATGAATCGACTACATTATATTTCTCTTTGACTTCGACCGTGGTGTAGAACTCGGTGATAGGGACTTTCTCTTTGGGCAACCTTTTATTATAAGCAGTCGTGTTCTCGAAAAGAGTATCAATGTCCTTCCTTCTGATAAGTGTCTTTCCTTTAAACTGAACAGCTTTTATAGTCTCGTCCGCCAAATAACGATAGATGGTCGCTCTACTAATCCCTAAAAGTTTAGTGGCCTCAATGGGATTAAAGAACTCTCTGTGCTCTAAATCCTTTGTTGCCTCATTCTGTTCTTTAAGAGATAACTCTTTTTGATAGGAGATAATACGCTCTTGTCTTACCCTCTCTTTGTAGGCTAAGCTGGCACACCTGTGTGAGCAATAGGATGTGCTCATTTTGTGGGCTGTGAAAACCTGTTCACACCACTTACATTTCTTCTTGATGTCAATGTTACTACTCATTTTTTCGCTTGTTATTTCGCCAAAACTGTCTCATGGCGTCTCACCACGTCTCATGATGTCTCAATTCTCTACTACCTATCCAGTGAGAAATAGGTTGCAAACCTCCGAGACCCAAATACGGTACAAAAATGAGCTGAAAACAAGTATAAACGATAACCATCGTCCATACGAGCAAAAAGAAAGGCGCTCAAAATGAACGCCTTATTAATCAATAGTAATCTATGCTAATCGTTGGTAATCACCAATTACTTGCCGATGCAAAAATGTTCGAAAATATTCCCAAGTACCATATCGTTCGTAACTTCCCCTGCAATATCGCTTAGATGGAAAATGCATTCGCGGATATCTTGTGAAACAAAATCTCCGGATAGATTTTCTGCTAATCCTTGTTGGACCGGTGGATGGCTTCCAAGGCATGGGTCAAAGCCTCGTAGTGGCGTATATTCGTGACAATGACATCGTTTTGGGTAACCGTGGGCAGGTTAGCGGCAGAGATTAGCATTTGCTGAAGCTTGTCGAGGTTGGTACGTCCTTTGGCAGAGATGGAGATGCATTGCACATTAGTAGCGGCCACGGTGAAACTGGAGTTGGGGATGGTTGAGGCATCTTGCACCAGATCGGTCTTGTTGAATACGAGAATGAGCGTTTCCCTTCGCAACGGGGAAGTATCTGGGTAGTTAGTTGTGGTATCCGTGAGACGGCATTCGTGGCATCAACTATCCAGAGCACGATTTCCGCCTGCTCCAATTTCTGGAAGGTTCGCTCAATTCCTAGGTTCTCGATGGTGTCGTTCGTTTCGCGTATGCCTGCCGTATCAATAAATCGGAAAGTTATCCCACCAAGATTGACTGTGTCTTCTATCACATCGCGGGTTGTCCCGTGTATGTCGCTTACAATGGCTCGTTCCTCGTTTAGTAGTGCATTCAACAGGGTGGATTTACCAGCGTTCGTTTCGCCGATGATGGCTACGGGCACGCCGTTCTTGATGGCATTGCTACACTGAAGGATTGTACTAAACGGGAAATTACCTGCTCTATGCCGTCTGCTAGGAGA
>ENA-OQAA01001591-OQAA01001591.1-human-gut-metagenome-genome-assembly--contig:-NODE-1591-length-10900-cov-1.605959_pt1 | contig 10900 bp, 13 predicted proteins | sample MGYA00242489_ERZ504515 | MGnify/ENA primary metagenome ERZ504515 (study PRJEB26092, sample SAMD00036237) | human gut metagenome | host: Homo sapiens | study: EMG produced TPA metagenomics assembly of...
GGGCTGGTGGTAGTCCGGATGTCCATCCGTATGATACCAGATAATAGGAACTCCCGCTTTGGCAAAGGAACCGTTATCACTACCGCCTATGGGGTTATCCCATGGACGATAGTCGGGCTCCAACCGGAGATTGTATTTCTTTATATCTTCTTTGAGCCACTTTCCAAAAGCCGCGTTGGCTTCTGTATGGAAATAAACCACGTGCATCGGTTGCTGCGGTTTATTGTTACGGCCTATCATATCGAAATTCAGATAACCCTTGACTTGTGAAATGAATGGGCAGGTTTGTACAAAGAATTTTGAACCCAGCAATCCTTTTTCTTCGCCATCCCAGAAAGCAAAAATAATATTTCTTTCCGGTTGTTTTCCGCTGGCAATGAATGCTTTGGCTATTTGTAGGACAGCTGATACTCCGGAAGCATTGTCATCGGCACCGTTATAAATCTGATCACCATCCAGAGCCGGATCTATTCCTAAATGATCGAAGTGTGCGCCGACAATTGCATACTCATTGACATTTTTACCGGGAATTATTCCCAAGACATTAGTCATTGGGAGTTTCTGATGAACTTCTTTGCTGAATAAAGCAATCGAATCGGGGTGTACTTCCAACCGTCCTTTTTTTTCTGCCGTTCTCTCCGGTAGGCTTCAAAAGGTTGAAAATAATTGTCTCCTAATGGCTGTACTCCCATTGCCTGAAGCAATGAAGCAATGTATTGCGCCGCTACCTTGGAACCGTGGTATCCGGCTTCCCTACCCTGTAATTCATCGTGTGCCAGAAAACCGATATACGCTTCGGCGGATGCCCGGTTTATGCTTTCCAGTCCTTTTTCCACGGGAGTCTGTGCTGCTGCCAAATAGCTGAAACAACAGAGTATAGCCAAAATGCAGTATTTCTTCATCAGATATTTATTTATGCCTTTATTCAATCATATCCACATTAATGGAATTTCCTCGGCTGCGATACCTTGCTTGAGCAGGCTGTTCCGGTCTCTGTCGAATATTTCCAGGAATGCGTCTTTGCTACCACTTTCTGCCATAGCTTTACCATAGAGTCCGGCAGCTTTTTCTATATTTCCCAATACCCATGCCACGTGTCCGGCATTGAGATAATCTGTTGCAAGAGGTTTGGAGGCGAGAAGTTTGTCATAATACTTCATAGCCTGTTCATGCTTACCACTGACAAATGAGCACCAGCCGATACCGCGCCATGCTTTCATGCAGTTGTTTTCCAGAAAGTCCAGTTTGAAGAAGTATTGTAGTGCATCTTCGTATCTTTTCTGTTCTGCCAGGCAACTTGCGTATAGAATAACACATTGTGGTTTTCTGGTTGAATTGTTTCCACACGGTGGTAGTATTCCAGAGCGGCATCGAATTTCTTCATCTGACGGTAACAGGTAGCCAGATGGCGGAGCGTCCACAAATGATCAGGTTTCAGCATATCGGCTTTCAGATAAGCATCCACAGCTTCCTGATAGCGTTTCTCCTTTTGCAGGCAGAAGCCTGTTTCTGGAAAATATCCGCATTGGCCTGTTTCCGGTCTATCAATATCCGGTAGAGCTCCAATGTTCGGCAGGGTGCTCTTTGCGGAAATGGAAATCGGCAACAGCCACCAATAGTTCGGGAGCACTCAGCAATTCTTTCAGCACAGGATTACGGTGCAAAGCAATCTCTTCCTGGAAGATGTTGTGGAACTCATTTCTACGTTGGCTGAGTTTGAAGAAACGATATAAATCGTGAATATACTGGTTGCTGATAACGTCAGGCCGTTCTGCGTATTGCTTCAGACTGGCGCTATTCTTCTCTTCCATAAAGTCACTTTGGTCCTGGGGCGTCATCTGGCTTAACATCATATCCCGCTGTCCTTGCGGAAGTTGGGCAATGGTGAAACAGAATGAATACTTATCACTGTTGCAGAAGAATCCGGATTGCAGAATGATAGAGAGTACAGAACTTTCACTTGTCTGGTTCAAGCCGACCTGGTGGATAATACTGGAGTGCATCCGGTCGAAAGGATAGAACCAGTTGTGTGGTTCGCGGAAGAAAGGATAGCCTTTCAGTTGTGCGAATGTACTCATATAGACATCAGCGCCTTCCAACTGTAAATCGTTCATTTCTCGTATTTTGTCTCCCAATCCTGATTGCTCGAAAGCCTGTTCCCAGTCCGGATTACGGTCGTTTTCATCAGTTTCTTCAAAACCGAATTTCATGTTGCGCATGATATTCACGTTCCTCATCATTTCGGGAATGATTTCTTCCCGCATCTTCTTGTCAATTTTCTCGGTTTCCTGGCTGCGAAGCAGTTGGATGTAACACGGTTCACCTGTTTACTGAAGTCCGGATCTTCTCTGAAAAGAGAAATGCGTGCTTCCAGTTCCGGGTAGAGTGTAATGCGAGTGGGGTAGAGATGCAGGGTGATGACAAGTCCTACCAAAGCCCTTTGGTTGATTTGCGGATGGGTATGGCGGAGTCCGTCGAGCAGCCAATTGATCTTACGTTCGTCGAAACACTCCATTAAACTAAGTGTGACAGCACTGACAAACAGACATAAATCATTGATTGGTAATGTTTCCGAGCGGAGCATATCTTCTGCCTGGGCAAATTCTTCCAAAGTCCAGTTATTGTTGCTCCAAGTGGTAAGAAACATAACCTGGTGTGTTTCTTCATGCCGTTTTAAGATAGCGTCCAAGCCTTGATAGTTTGCCAACTGCGATACGGCCATTTCGTCCGAGAATCCTTCCAGTATCCTCTGTTGGGCAGAGAGGTCATAAGCCTTCGGCAACTGGTTGGGATTTCTGCGCAAAGAATGATAGTAGTGGGTAGATATCTCATCCAGCAATAGGATGCGCGTCTGATCGGCAATTTCCCAGGTATCGGCTAATAGTTGACGATACAATTTATGCCGTTCCGGATCTTTCATTCCCAGCTTCATGTATTGCAGCATATACTGATAGGAAGTCTGGATTTGTTCCAGGCGGTTACGCAAAGTCCAGTCATTACTATTATATAAGAAAGCATCCAGCTGAACGAGAGCTTCTTTCAGCCGTTTATCTTCCAGTAAACTGACTATCTGATTGTATTGTTTTTGGATGGATTGTTCATTCATATTCAGTCCTTTCTTTAATACTTTATTAGTATAAGGTACAAAAATGATGCCAAAAAAGTTCGGGTTCTTAGAAAATACTGACTGCAGTTTTGGTTGTCAGTAATTCCAGAGCTTTCATGCCCATTACGGAGTTGCCTTTGGAATTGAGTCGCGGACTCCATACAGCTACTGCATACTTGCGTGGGCATACAGCAGCGATACCACCACCGACCCCACTTTTCCCGGGTAATCCTACCAGATAAGAAAACTCGCCGGCTTCATCATAGAAACCGCATGTTTGCATAATGGCATTGATACGCTTCACCTGCGAAGTCGTCAGTTCGGTTCCATCAAAACTGAACGGTCTTGTGTGATCGGCAAAGGGGAGGAAAGAATGTGCCAGTTCCCGGCAATTCATACCTATGGAACATTGACGGAAGTAGAAGCGAAGTACCCGCTCGATGTCGTTTTCTATATTGCCGTGATATTTCAGCATATTGGTGATGGCGGCATTCAGATATCCATACTCCCGTTCGGAAGCAGCCATGCTTTCATTATATTGAATCGTGTCATTGCCGCAGAGTTTCCGCACAAAAGAGAGATATTCCCTTTCCGGATATTCAAGTACTGAGAGCAAGACGTCTGCCATTACCAATGCCCCTGCATTGATGAGTGGATTGCGTGGGATTCCTTTCTTCATTTCCAGCTGAAAGATGGAGTTGAATGCATTGCCGGACGGTTCTACGCCTATGCGTTTCCAAAGTTCGTTACCTATCCGGCCAAAGCTCATGGCAAGAGAAAATACTTTTGAAATACTCTGCACGGCGAAACGTTCATCACTGTCTCCCTGGGCATATTCCTTGCCTTCGATGGTGCGCAGACAGATGCCATAACGATCAGGATTGACTTTCAGCAGTTCAGGGATATAACTTGCCGGTTTGCCTTCCTGTGCATACGGCTGTATTTCTTCGTATATTTCTTTCAGAATTCGGCTGTATTCCATAGCATGTAAGGTTTTTCTTTAGAAGCGCACTTGCAACTGTGCTTGTAATAAATTACTGTTTTCTCCGATATGGCGGTTGCAGTACGTATATTGTGCCTGTACTCTGCACTTAGGATAAAACCAGTATTGCAGTCCCACTACGTAATTGGTTTGCTTGTCATCCAGCACTTTGCTTTTGTTAAAATAGTCATAAGATGCAATGACATCCACTTTGGGGAATACATGTGCAGATGCCGTTACGTAGTAGCCGTCGCTTTTCACGTGTCCATCTTTTCCGGCCAGGTATTCTGTGCGTACATCAACCGGTTTGGTCTTAATCACTGCACCTGCCGACCAACGGTTACGCGTATAGTTTTCACCTACCTGTATATCCGGATTAAGAGTGGAAGTGGCTACTGCGCATCCCTTTCCTTTAACAAAAGAACCACCTACGGATAGCCAGTCGAGCGGATGAACCATCAGACTGCCTACAATATCTTTCTGGTTGTTCTTGTCTTTCAGATTGATGCCTTGTCCATTCATCAATGCAAGATTATAATTTACCAGTTTGCCGAACAGGTCTCCATAAATCAGGAGACCCATATCGCGCCCGCTGCTGGAACCATATAACGGATCGCTGCCGTTGATACCGGCCAGATAATTGACAGACTGCGCGTAGCAATTGATCAACTCTACATAGCAGGGAGACATTGGGTTTTCAATGGTATACATCGTTTTGAATTGTCCGATGCGGGCGGTCAGTTGGGGGAGGAATTTGTATTCGGTGTATGCTTCAAGTATTTTCCCGGTATTGGCAAAGCTGTACATGAAGTAACATAGCCAGCGGTCAGTGATTTTACCTTGTGCCATGAAGATAACCCGCTTGATGTCAAAGGTATTACTGCCATCGTCGGCATCATCATACGTATATCCTACCTGTGCATAACCGGCAAGGCTGATACGGTCTTTCAGAGTGTTTACTACGTCGTTTAAACAAGCATCTTGTGCCGTTGCTATCAGGACAGAGAACAAGAAAGCGAAGGATAACAGTATTCGTTTCATTATTTTTTATAGATGTGAAGATATAAGATTAAAAAAGGCAACCCTTCTTTTCAAAGAGCTGCCTTTGGGTATGATAATGTCTGTTTTTATTCGTTGATAGCAGCGATACCCGGAAGAACTTTTCCTTCGATTGCTTCGAGTAATGCACCACCACCGGTTGAAACGTAAGAAACACCGCTTGCCAAACCGAACTTGTTTACGCAAGCTACGGAATCACCACCACCTACAAGTGAGAAAGCACCGTTCTTGGTAGCCTCTACGATAGCTTCACCTACGGCACGTGAGCCATGAGTAAAGTTCTCGAATTCGAATACACCAGTCGGACCGTTCCACAAGATAGTCTTGGAGTTTTTAATAACGTCTGTGAAGATTTTCTCTGTTTCAGGACCGATATCCAAACCTTCCCAACCATCAGGAATTTGGTCAACCGGACAGAACTTAGTGTTGGCGTCGTTAGAGAAAGCGTCAGCGATCTTAGCGTCAACAGCCAATACCAGGTTTACACCTTTTTCTTTAGCTTTTGCTACCAGGTCAAGAGCCAGATCCAGTTTGTCATCTTCGCAAATGGAAATACCGATCTTTCCACCCATAGCCTTAGTGAAAGTATAAGTCATACCACCGGCGATGATCAGGTTATCAACCTTACTCAGCAGGTTTTCGATGATTTCGATTTTAGAAGAAACTTTAGAACCACCCATGATAGCAGTGAACGGACGTTTGATGTCATTCAATACTTTATCAACAGCTTTCACTTCTTTCTCCATCAAGTAACCGAACATCTTGCTGTCTTTGTCGAAATATTTAGCGATCAAAGCCGTAGAAGCGTGTGCACGGTGAGCTGTACCGAAAGCGTCGTTTACGTAGCAGTCAGCATAAGAAGCCAATTTCTTGGTGAATTCTTTCTGGCTTTCTTTTACGGCTTTCTTGGCGGCAGCTTTTTCTTCGTCTGTCGCATCTTCTGCCAAACCGCGGGGTTTGCCTTCCTCTTCAGCATAGAAACGAAGATTCTCAAGCAACAGCACTTCACCCGGTTGCAGAGCAGCAGCTTTTACAGCAGCTTCTTCGCCCATACAGTCGTTAGCGAATTGCACTTCAACACCCAACAATTCTGACAGATGTTTCAGGATATGTTTCAAAGAGAACTTGTCAGCCGGACCTTTCGGACGACCGAGGTGAGAACCAATAATTATACTGCCACCGTCAGCCAAAATTTTCTTCAGCGTAGGAAGAGCAGCACGCATACGGTTATCATCTGTAATGTTGAAGTTTTCGTCCAAGGGTACATTGAAGTCCACACGAACGAATGCCTTTTTACCGGCAAAGTTGAATTGATCAATTGTCATAATACTCTATTTTATTTAAAAGTGTTATTAATTTGTTTTCGTGAGCGCAAAGTTAGCATTTATTTCTTTCTTTTGCTATGAAACCGTCATTTATTCTTTATCTTCCGGCTTCTCTTTGCTAACTTTATACTTCTCGCAATAATATTTGCACATCAATTGCAAACCGCAGTTGTCACATTGTGGTGTACGTGCCTGGCAGACGTATCGTCCGTGCAAAATAAGCCAGTGATGAGCAATGGGAATGTCGGCTTCCGGGATGTTTTTCACCAGTTCTTTTTCTACACTGAACGGGTGGTGCATTGGTCCGAAACCAGTCCGAGGCGATGGCTTACACGGAACACATGAGTGTCTACTGCCATTGCCGCTTTGTTGAATACAACGGATTGGATGACGTTTGCCGTCTTACGTCCTACACCGGGAAGTTTTATGAGTTCTTCCAGTGTGCCGGGCACTTCGCTGTTGAAGTCTTTCACCAACATTTGTGCCATGCCTACCAGATGTTTTGCCTTGTTATTGGGGTAAGACACGCTACGGATATATTCATATATCACTTCCGGAGTACTGGCAGCGAGAACTTCCGGAGTCGGGAAGTCGCGATACAGTGGCGGAACAATCATATTCACCCGTTTATCCGTACATTGGGCGGAGAGGATGACCGCTATCAGCAGTTGAAACGGAGTCTCATAGTGTAGTTCCGTTTCGGCTACGGGACGATTTTCCCGAAACCAGGCAAGGACTTTTTCATAACGTTCTTTCTTTCTCATCGCAATTTATTTTTATGGTAATTGGGAGCTACTTTGCCATTGAAGTAGAGCATGGAAACAATGGTAAGGCAGGCTCCGAATAAATAGGCTTTATCAAAGGTGCTGACTTCTGCAATATAGCCTCCTGTCAACATACCGATACCGATGCTACATCCCAGGAGGCAGGTAGGTGGAAGTGGCGGTACCACGTTGGCTGTTGGGGGCGAGGTTGACAAATAAAGTGTTGTAAGCGGGGAACATAATGCCGAACCCCACTCCCAGCAACAAGGCCACGGAAAAGAAAACAATCGTGCATACCATGTTGTTCCAGCTGATAAGATATACACAGGCCGAAAGCAGGAAAAAACTGAACACCACGAGATACAGTCCAGCGGAAATAACCTGCGTTATCTTACCTCTGTCCACAATCTTTCCGGAGAATATACGTGAAATAGCCATTCCTATTGCCATGAAAGTGAAGAAGAAACCTGTGGTGGCATTAATCCCGATTTGTTTGGCATACATAGCCACATAGTTGGTCGTCATTCCATAAGGAATGGAAAGCAACAAGAGGCTGATACCTGCTGGAATACCTTTCAGCAATATGAATCGGTCGAGAGATATCGGTTCACGTCTCACAGGTGTTTATAAGGAGTCTTTACAAGAGAAGCGCAAACGAACCCAGCCATACAGGACCCTAGTGAACAGCAGAATATGGTAGTAAAACTCATTCCTGCATCATGCAGAAATAATCCTGACATCGGACCCACTGCCATTGCAATGTTGTTTGAAAGCCCATAATATCCCAATCCTTCTCCGCGTCGTGAAGATGGCATGATGTCAATCACCACTGTGTTACCACCTACGGTTACCATTCCGAACGATACTCCCTGTATGATACGAAACATGATAAACAGTGTAAGAGAGCCTGCAATAATGTATCCGGCAAACATCGTCATAAAGATGAAGTAAGCATCAAATATAAAGGTTTACGTGCAAAACTGTCCAGAAAATAACCGGAGAAAGGGCGGATACACAATGCAGCTACTGTGTAGCAGGAAAGAATGATACCGATTGTGGAATTGCCGGCACTGAATACTTCGGACAGGTAAAAGGGAAGTACCGGTATCAACAACCAGAATCCGAAATACAGCAGGAAGTTGGCTGCGAGAATAAAACAATAACTGGAAGTAACAAGTTTATCTTTCATTCTTATTAAATTGAGAGTTGAGAATTCTCAACTCTCTACTTATTTTAGTAAGCGGCTTCGAATTCCTTCAGGAATCTTGTGTCGTTTTCAGAGAACATACGAAGGTCTTTCACCTGATATTTCAGGTTAGTAATACGCTCGATACCCATACCGAGGGCGTATCCGCTGTATACCTTACTGTCGATGCCGTTACTTTCCAATACGTTGGGGTCTACCATACCGCAACCCAGGATTTCTACCCAGCCGGTATGCTTACAGAACGGACAGCCCTTTCCGCCACAAATGTTACAACTGATGTCCATTTCGGCACTGGGTTCCGTGAACGGGAAATAAGACGGACGCAGACGGATCTTGGTATCTTCGCCGAACATTTCTTTGGCAAAGAGCAATAACACCTGTTTCAGATCAGTGAAAGATACGTCTTTATCTACGTACAACGCTTCTACCTGATGGAAAAAGCAGTGTGCGCGATAGCTGATAGCTTCGTTACGATATACACGTCCCGGACAGATGATGCGGATAGGAGGTTGTGAGACTTCCATAACGCGTGTTTGTACGGATGAAGTGTGCGTACGCAATACGATGTCGGGATGTGCTTCGATGAAGAAAGTATCCTGCATATCGCGTGCGGGGTGATCTTCAGCAAAATTCAATGCGGAGAACACGTGCCAGTCATCCTCAATTTCCGGACCTTCGGCAATACTGAAACCCAGACGTGCAAATATATCGATGATTTCGTTTTTTACGATGGTGAGCGGGTGGCGTGTACCCAGTTCTACCGGATAAGCGGAACGAGTGAGGTCAATATCGTCACAACCCGTATCCTGGCTTTCGAACTGTTCTTTCAAGGCGTTAATCTTTTCCTGCGCCTTGTTTTTCAGTTCATTCAGTCTCATGCCGACTTCTTTCTTCTGTTCGGCAGCCACGTTGCGGAAGTCTGCCATCAAGTCATTGATAGCGCCTTTTTTACTGAGGAATTTGATGCGGAGTGCTTCCAGTTCCTCGGCGTTGGCAGCTTTCAGTGCTTCCACTTCTTGCAGAAGCTGGTTGATTTTATCTATCATATCGTCGTTATTATTTATTTCCGAAATACATAAAACGGTGCAAAGATACAACTTTATCATGATTTCGCTCCCAATCTCTTTATAAAATTAATCGGTCGCGGGGAAAAAGTCTGTGGCTGGTTAGGTGTAAATCTTCGTAGCATCTCCATGCGATCTCCGTATCGTATAGATTGTGGATAATCATTATCCTTGTCAGCTATGCACTGTCCTCCTTATCTTTGTGGGAGGTTAATTAGCTTCTTCTTTGTTCTTTTTCAGTGCCTTCTGATAAAGCTCTTCTTGCAAAACAAAGAATTCTGCCATGAGCTCAACAGGAACACATGGGGCGTTTTCATCTTCCGCATTGTTCATCAATTGCTCGATTCTTTTAGAGAGGGAAAGGTAACGCTGCATTTCAGGGTCATAGGGGTTAAGCGTATGCAGTATAATGTCGCTTTTCCTTAATTTAGTTTGTTTCATCTTTTATGATTGATTTATTCGGCAAAGGTAACTGCTTTTTTAGTATTCTTAAGTATTCCGGCGTAAATAATCTTTTTGCTAAGCAATTTTTTCGAACAGATATTAAAAAAATATATTAATAGGCCTCTCTGATAACAACTTAATAGCTATTCAACTATCTTTATTACAGAAAATAGTGGCCACAAGTGTTTTCGTATTACTAACAATATCTATATAGTGTCAGATTCTTAACTGAAGACATTATATAGTAACTAATTTGTAAACTATGGAAACCAAAAAAACACCCAAAGCAAACTTGGAAAGCAAAGAGACCCACGTGGTTACTTGTAGGTTATGTAGTCGTACTTGCCTTCATGTTCGTAGCGTTTGAATGGACGCGTGATATTAAGATTGACACGAGTGGTCGTATCGTCGAAAATGTATTTGAACAGGACATGGAGATCCCTCTTACAAGGCAGCCTGAGGTTGCTCCCCCACCTCCACCTCAAGTTACTCCTATTAATGATGTTTTAACAATAATAGATGATGACGCTAATGTAGAAGAAACCAATTTTGCCTCCTCGGAAGAAACCGGTGAGGATGTTGTAGTGAAACACATACCTGTCACTGTGGACGAAGATGTACCGGTAGAAGATGAGATTTTTGAAGTAGTGGAAGAAAATCCGCAATTTCTCAATGGTGGTACAGTCGGTCTTTTACAGTATTTGAGTAAGAATATCAAGTATCCCACCATTCCACAAGAGAATGGAACCCAGGGGCGTGTAACAGTACAGTTTGTTGTGAACAAGGATGGTAGCATCGTGGATGTGAACGTGATAAGAGGTGTTGATCCTTATCTGGACAAAGAAGCGGTTCGTGTTATTTCTACCATGCCGAAATGGAAGCCCGGAAAACAACGTGGCGTACCCGTACGCTGCAAGTTACAGTGCCTGTGACGTTTAAGTTACAATAG
>ENA-OQAA01001592-OQAA01001592.1-human-gut-metagenome-genome-assembly--contig:-NODE-1592-length-10899-cov-2.083550_pt1 | contig 10899 bp, 10 predicted proteins | sample MGYA00242489_ERZ504515 | MGnify/ENA primary metagenome ERZ504515 (study PRJEB26092, sample SAMD00036237) | human gut metagenome | host: Homo sapiens | study: EMG produced TPA metagenomics assembly of...
CGTAATTTTCAATTTCCTAAAATTTACATAGGGCTCAAAAAAATTTTTAAGACTTTATGGAGTTAATCCTTTGGTTTGCAATAAATGTAATTCAACTCTTACCCTTGTTGAAAATTTTTCATTGCGCTTATGGTTTCATATTTCCAAAAAACTCATCTCCATAAATTAAAGACTTCATTATTTCTCAAACCATATCTTACCCATATGGTTTTTTGTCATTTTTTGAAATCTTTTATCTCTATCTTTAATATATCAAATTTTTTATTTTTTTGCATATACTTATCTTAATTTTTATTTTATCTTTTTTATACTTTCCTCAACTATAAAAAGCTCTCTAAAGAAAGAGAGCTTTAATATTATATTTAGATTTATCACAAGCTCATTCTGGAACATTTGATATAACTTTTGTGAATGGGGAAAAGAAGTTCGTATATGCTTACGAGCTGAAAGAGCGCAAGGAGAGTACAGATGATATACAAGGATATGATTCTTCGGATGTGTTGTATTTAATTATGCCGGACCGTTTTGCTAATGGTGACCAATCGAATGATCAGATTTCTATGTCAACGGAATATGTGATGGATCGTAGTAAGCCTGGGGCTCGACATGGAGGTGATTTGAAGGGGATCGAAGATCATTTGGATTATTTTGTGGACCTTGGGGTAACAGCTATATGGTTAAATCCCGTGTTGGAGAATGATGGGAAAGGAGGTTCTTATCATGGCTATTTCTCAACGGATATGTTTCATGTGGATAGGCGTCTAGGATCAAATGAAGATTACCTTCGATTGATAAATAAAGCGCATCAAAAGGGATTACGGGTTGTTATGGATATGATTTTTAATCATATTGGAGCAAATCATCCTTGGGTGCTAGATGTGCCATCTAAGGATTGGTTTAATGTAAGTCCTTCTAAAAGGGGGAATCATGCTAAGGCTATTTTCTATGACAATTATGCATCAACTTATGATTCTGAAGTAATGAAATATGCAGGATTTGGAATAGATTTGAATCAAGCAAATCCTCATGTTGGTAAATATCTTATTCAGAATTCTATATGGTGGATTGAGTATGCTCGGATTGATGCGATTAGGCAAGATACATATCCATATTCCGATTTTGATATGATGCGTGAGTGGAATATCCAAATCATGAATGAATATCCTCAGTTTAATATAGTTGGTGAGATTTGGACTAATTATACGATTGGTACGGCTTGGTGGCAAAAAGGGTGTAAACTTAATTTTGGAAAAGATACGGAACTGAAGTCTGTGATGGATTTTACTCTGATGAGTATTGCAAGTGATATCTTTAATGACAAGTCTTCACCGGAAGGGCGATTAGATAAAATCTATGATCATTTGTGTTATGATTTCGTGTATCCAGATATTAAAAATGTTTTGCGTTTTTTAGATAATCACGATACTGATAGGTTTTTACGTTCGGAGCCTAAAGACTTAGATGGTTATAAACAAGGGGTTGCCTTTTATTAACAATCCCTGGCACTCCTCAATTATATTATGGACATGAATTGTTAATGTCTGGGACGAAAAGTCGCCCGGGTGGGGATGGGAATATACGTTTAGATGTTCCAGGAGGGTGGCCTGGAGATTCTCAGAATTGGTTTACGAGGGAAGGACGTTCCGACCTACAGAATAAGGCTTGGGATTATTTACAGACTTTATTGAAGTGGAGGAAGGGCAATAAGATCATTTCCGAAGGTAATATGAAACATTATATGCCACAATTAGGAGTGTATGTATATGAGCGTTATCTAGAGGGTAAAAGTGTCATGGTCATTATTAATGGAGCTAATCATGAAGTTGATCTTCCACTTGCCCGTTATAAGGAATCTTTAAAAGAGGGAATAGAAGGAAAGGATATAATAACGAAACGAACGATCTTATTTAAGGACAGCTTGAAGCTGGCATCTAAAGAGGTATTGGTCGTTGAGATGAATTAAGAGATTATGAAAATAAACAGACGACAATTCGTAAGAAACTTAGGATTGGGCACAGCCTCGTTGAGTATGGGAAGTTTGATATCGACTTCTTCTTGTGCCCCTTCTGGGGATTCCCGTGATAAAAGAGGAAAGTGAGTGATGACGATCAATTCCTATTTATCGGTGACGATATCGCCATCGCCCAGACAGAGTATGGGAAGGTGCAGGGATATCTGCTGAATCATGTATATACGTTCTTGGGAGTTCCTTATGGGCTGATACGTCGGGAAAAAATCGTTTTATGCCTCCCCAAAAACCAGAGCCGTGGACAGATGTGAGACCGGCGGTTTTTTATGGGAATACGGCGCCGCAACGTATGGAGAACCGGTGGCCCAATAATTACGGAACTTTTGCTGATCATTGGAACTACTGGGATGTGAGTGAGGATTGCTTATATTTAAATGTATGGACACCGGGTATCGCAGATGGAAAGAGACGTCCCGTATTGGTGTGGCTGCATGGCGGCGGTTTTACAAATGGTAGTGGGATCGAGCAGGATGGATATCATGGAGAGAATATAAGCCGGGAAGGAGATATCGTATTCTGTTCCATTAATCATCGGTTGGGGCCGATTGGCTTCTCTGACTTATCTGGTGTTGGTGGAGAAGCGTATAAGGATTCCGGAAACGTGGGGATGTTAGATATTATTGCCGCCTTGCGATGGGTACATGATAATATCGCCAATTTCGGTGGAGATCCCGGGAACGTAACGGTTATGGGACAATCCGGAGGAGGTTCTAAGGTCTGTACGGTAGCCGCTATGCCGGCGGCAAAAGGTTTGATCCATAGAGCCGTGGCTTTAAGTGGATCTACGGTAGGAGCTTCCGATCAGGTGATGACCCGGAAGGTGGGAGAATATATTTTGAGAGAAGCGGGGCTGACCGCTTCCCAACTGGATAAATTGCAAAGAATACCTTGGCGGGAATATTTGGATATAGCGGATAGGGCTTGTAAAAAGTGCTGGGAAGATCAAGGGATTAGCATGAGACGGACTTTTGGCCCTGTTGCTGATGACCGGAATATTCGGCCGGTGTATTCTACTCCGGTGAGAGCCATTTGGAGTCTCCTGTCGTCCCGATGATATTCTGTACGACTTTCCATGAATGGAACCCGAACAGGGCGGATGCGGCCTTGGAAAAAATCACTCAAGACGGTGTGATCGAGAAACTGAGAAGTCAATATGGTGATAAAGCGGAATCGATCGTGAAGGCTTTCGCCAAGAATTTCCCGGATAAGACTCCGATGGAGCTTTGGGCGATGATTTTGTCTTCCCGTCAACGAGTGGTTGAGGCGGCTAACGCAAAATTAAAGCAAGGCCAGCCTGTGTATGTAGCTTGGTTTGGCTGGTGTCCGCCCTTGTTTAATAACCGTATGCGTGCGTTCCATTGCTCGGATATCTGTTTCTGGTTTAAAAATACGGATCGGATGTTTACTCATACGGGTGGAGGTAAGGTACCTCGTGCGTTGTCAGATAAGATGTCTGGCGCTTTGTTGAATTTCATGCGGACAGGAGATCCGAACGGAGGAGAGTTACCCGTTTGGCCGAAATACACGGAAGAAAATGGAGAGGTGATGATCTTGAATAATACGTGTGGGGCTCGGAATGATCCGGACCGGGAGGCCCGTAAATCTTTGGAGGTTTAATTTAAAACGAGAGTGTTATGCTTGAGAAAAAGATTTCAAGACGTAATATGCTTCGGGCCACCGGTCTGGCGGTTTTGGGCAGTACGTTCGCAGGCTTGGCTTCTTGTGCTCCGAAGAAAAAGGAGGAGCCATCACCCGAAGCATCCTCTTCGAAACGTCCTTTCCGTGTCTGTCTCAATGTCTCTACGATAGCGGGTTATAAACTTCCTGTTCAAAAACAGATTGATTTATGTGCGAGGCTGGTTTTGAGGGAATTGAGTTATGGACCCGTGATGTGGATGCGTTCGTAAAGCAAGGGGGAACTTATGAGACACTCAGGCGTCAGCTGGAAGGCTCCGGACTTTTATTGGAGAATATGATCGGTTTTGCCTCGTGGTTTGCCGATGATCCTTCGAAACGGAAGGAAGGGCTAAACCAAATGCGGCATGATATGGAGATGGTAGCGGGATTGGGCGGTAAATTTATCGCCGCTCCTGCTCAAGGAGTTACTCAATTGGATCGTACACGGTTGCCGGAGTATTCCGAACGCTATCGGGCGATACTGGATTTAGGGGATGAGATGGGTGTCACTCCGATATTGGAACTATGGGGGGCCGGGGTTCTGAATCAATTATCGGATACCATGGCGATAGCGATCGCCTCCGGGCATTCGCTGGCTTCCGTCTTATTGGATTTCTACCATTTGTACAGAGGAGGAAATAGTTTTGATAGTTTACGCTTGATAAATGGGAAGATCCTTCCGGTTTTTCATATCAACGATTATCCGGAGTTGCCTCCTCGTACGGAGTTGAGAGATTCGGATCGGGTGTTTCCGGGAGATGGTATTTGCCCGTTTAATAAGGTACTTCCTTTGCTATACGACTCCGGTTTCCGGGGTGGGTTATCCGTAGAGCTTTTTAATAAGGATATTGGGAAACCATGGATGTAAAGGAGGTCTTAAGGAAGAGTTTTGAGAAAACCACACAGGTAATCAATAGTTCGATGGGATAAAAGTTTGTTGGGATTTAGGAAAGGGACTGCCTCGAGGTGTTTTACCTTCGAGGCGGTCCCTTCTGTTTTTATAGTATCTTCTCTTAAAAATCAATTATTTTATAATCCGCTGTGATATAAAATGTAGTATATTTGCGTACTCTGTTTTGGGGTACGCAAAAGCTTTGTTCACCAGAATGAATAGGCATTATCCTAAATAAACCGTTGTTTTGCGGAGAGGTCTAGGGGTTGTTATCATCGGGAAAGCCGATAATAAAAGATATACATTATAATGAACTTACTTCTGAGATATGTGGGTCATGGTATAACTATAAGTTTGTTAGTATTTATAATGCTGGCGTTTCATTTGTCTGCGTTAGCACGGACAAGTGAAAAACGTGTGCTCCGGGTTGCCTTTCCGCAGGTGGTAGGCATGAGTTGGACGGCGGAGGACGGTAGTCATCATGGTATGCTCGTGGACTATCTCAATGAGATTGCCAAATATACCGGTTGGGAATACGAGTACATTGATACGAATAGGCAAACCGTGTTGAATGAATTTATCGCAGGTCAGTATGAATTGATGGGTGGAAACTATTATATACCCGGTTTAGAGGAATATTATGCTTATCCGGATTACAATATGGGATATAGCCGTTCTTTGTTGCTTGCTCGTTCTGACGATCGTACTATCCATAGCTATAATTTGGAGAGTATGAACGGGAAAACCATCGGTGTATATGAGAATGCGAAAGAAAATATTCGCCGCCTCAAGGAGTTTTTGGCTATCAACGGATTAGACTGTAAGTTCCAATATTACAGCTTGAAAGATATGCAGAAGAACGACGAGGGATTATATTTTTATTTAATGAATGGAGAGATAGACTTGCTGTTGAGTGGCATTATTTACAATCACGATTCTGTACGGGTGATCGCTACATATAATTCTCAACCCTATTATATCGTAACCAATCCGAGTAATAAGGAAGTATTGGATGGTTTGAATATGGCTTTGGAACGGATCTTGGATGCCAATCCAATTTCGCGGCAGAGCGTTATGCCGCTAACTTCCCTGCCCGACTTGTAAATGTCCAATTTAGTGACCGGGACTTGGAATATGTCAAGAAAAGGAAAACGATCACGGTAGCCGTTCCGGAGAATTGGTATCCCTTTTATTGTAAAGAAACCTCCCAGAAGAACCATGTCGGTATCATGGTGGATGTATTGGATAAGATCAAGGACTTTACCGGTTTGGATTTTTCGTATGTGTATGCGAAGAATTATAGTGATGCGGTCCATCTGGTACAACGAGGGAAAGCTGATATCTTAGGCTTTTTCTTGGGAGATGAGAACGATGCGGCCCAGCTAGGGCTTGCGCTTTCAGCCTCTTATGTGAGTGCGAACAATATCATAGTACGCAATAAAGCCTGTAGTTATCCCGCTCCGGGTTTGGTTGGTGCTTTGGTGGAAAGTCAGCGATTTCCAAGTGGCATATCTGCGGAGAAGATTCGGTCCTATCCGGGCATTAAGGAGGCATTAGCCGCTGTCAATAGCGGAGAGGTTGATTTTATCTATGGATTGTCCTCTAAAATGGAACAGGATATTTTGCGTTATCATTTCACCAATCTTGCTCCTGTGACATTGGTCAATGATCAGAGTGCGATAAGTTTTGCGTTACCTACCCCGGTTGACCCGGATTTATTAACCGTACTCAACAAGGCGATCAATAATCTTTCTGAGTCCGAGAGGACTGTTATACGCAATCGGAATCTGGAATCTATCGGCGTGAATGAATTCTCTCTTACGGACTTTATATATGCGAATCCCTTACAATTTATGTTTATCGTGATGTTTGTCCTGTCGGTGCTATTTACGGCATTACTGCTGGCTATAGGGGCCGGATGAAAGCGACCGTGATACAGGGCAACCTGAAACGGGCTGAGGCGGCTAACTTGGCGAAGAGCGAGTTTCTTTCCCGGATGAGTCATGAGATCCGTACGCCGATGAACGGAATTGTAGGTATGAGTACTATCGCTATGCAAAACATAGATAATACCGATAAGATAAAGGATTGTCTTGAGAAAGTAATCATGTCTTCCAAGCATCTTCTCGCTCTCATTAACGACGTGCTGGATATGTCGAAGATAGAAAGCGGAAAAGTGGAACTTCGACATGAGAGCTTTAATTTCCGGGCATTCTTGCAGGACTTTGAAAATCTGTATGGCGAGCAGGCCAAGAGTAAAGGGATCAGCTATGAGACGATATTGGCTAGTGATCTGGAAGTACAGATTATAGGAGACTCCTTGCGCTTGAATCAAGTTCTCTCCAACCTGTTATCGAATGCGCTGAAATTTACGCCGGCCAAGGGAATGATTAAACTTCGGGTATCTAAAACAGGTGAGGATCAAGAGAATGTTTACCTTCGTTTCGAGGTAATCGATACGGGATGTGGTATAGCCGAGGAGAACTATGATAAAATCTTCGAATCGTTCGAACAGGAAAATGTGGATGTTACTTATAAATATGGAGGTACAGGATTAGGGCTTTCTATCGTTAAGCGTTTCACAGGGTTGATGGGTGGTGGCATACATGTGACGAGCGTGCAGGGGAGTGGCAGTACATTCACCGTTGATCTGCCTTTCGGCAAAATAAAGGAATCGGGTAAGCCCACTCGTTTTTCCGATATTAATGGGAGGAATGACCTTGCGAAGGATTGTTATGCTGTTGATTATGACTTCAAAGGTAAACGGATCTTATTGGTTGAGGACAATGAGCTTAACCGGGAGATAGCGGAGGAATTGATCGGAGTTACCGGTGCGTCGGTGGAGAGTGCTGAGGACGGGGTACAGGCCGTAGAGATGTTTAAGGAATCTGCCGAAGGATATTATGATTTGATATTGATGGATGTGCAGATGCCTCATATGGATGGCTATGAGGCTACCCGATGTATCCGGGCATTAGGCGTTCTGATGCTCAAAAGGTTCCTATCTTCGCTATGACAGCCAACGCCTTCGCTGAGGATGTGCAGAAAAGTAGGGAGGCCGGTATGAACGCTCATATATCTAAACCATTAAATATACGTGCCGTGTATAAGCAAATGAACCGGTACCTTCAAGGATAAATAAAAGATTGATAAATAATTAAAAGGGGCCGCCTCTGGAAATTAAACTTTCGAGGCGGTCCCTTCTGCTTTTATTAGATATTCTTTATTTTTCCGTAATTACCGAGAATTCACCGATACCCGCTTGCTTTTTATTATCTACGATACGGGTTGCGACCAAACGGATTTGGTTACCTTTCGTTATCGGGAAATGTACGACTTGCTCGATCGGGTTAGCCTTGATATTGGAGAATTCGCCTTCGGCCACCTTCTTTCCATTAATATATAATTGATAGTTGGAGATATGACCGCTTGCGTCACGTCCTTGGTTCGGGGTGTAGCGGAATCCGGATATAGGCATTTCTTTCGCTAATTGTACGACTAACTCTTGTTTCCCTTGTGGCAAATAGTAGGTTGTGTAGCCGTTTCCGTCTAGGATCAGGCTGGTTTTCTCATCTTTCGGTGATACGATCGTGTAATCACAAGCAGGAATATCGAACGTTTGCGCGGAAACCGGACTGACTGTATCGAAAGTCGGATCATAGGCAATCGCCTTGACAGTTCCTTTTTGAGCGAAAGCGAATGGCGCCTGATAAAGCGGTGAGTCCTTGGTTGGATCTGAACCGTCGGTGGTATAATGAACCTCGGAGCCTTTATCCCCGGCCTGTATGGTTACCTCGTCATTGATATTACGGGCAATCGTTGGCTCGGTCACCAAGGCGGGGGCAAGGTATGCCTCCACGTTATTGATACAAAGCGGCCGCGGGCGTCCGTGAAGTTGATGCGTATCTTCTCCGCTTTCTCGGTCTGGAAACGGACAATTCGTTTATAGCCGACAGTTGTCGTAGAATCCACAGTCTGTGCCGGAATCCATTTACCCCCTTGCTCGAGTTCGATATTGAACGAGCGTACTCGTTGTCCTAATGGGATATATTCTTGTATTACCAAGCGGTTTACATCGGTAGGATGGGTTAACGTGAAAGTCAATGAACCACTGGTTACTCCATCGTCCGTAGCCCAATAGGTATCCCAATCCCCATCTACTGCCTTATTGGGACTAAAATTACGTCCTCTTTTATTGCTCGCTTGTACGTAACATCCTTTCAAAAGATTCTCCTTAAAGTCATTTTGGATGGTTTGATACCATTGTACGGCACGGGCGGAGTCTACCGGACTTATTTTTCCGTTCAACGCTACGGGGAAGTTCAATAGAAAATTGGCGTTATGCCCGACGCTTCGGTAATAAAGATCGACTAATTTTGCCAGAGATTTGACTTGGTGATCTTCCCGGGAGTGATAGAACCATCCCGGACGGATAGATACATCGCATTCTCCACCTAGCCACATCGGTCCGTTCTCATCTCCCCATACACTCTGTTGGAAAGTAGGCATGGAGGGTTCCGGGGCGAAGATGCTCCATTGGGTATCACCGGCCCAACCTTCCTCGTTACCGATCCAGCGGATATCGGGTACTGTCCCTCCGAAAACCATGATGTCCGGGTGGTGCGCCTTGATCGTGTCTCGTGCCCGCTCATATTGATAATAGGTCTTGGCGTCTATAGCACGGGTTTCATTCGTGCCGCCATACCAGCCATTGCCACCGTTTGCCCCATCAAACCAGTATTCGAACAACGGGCCATAGTTGGAGACTAATTCATGTAATTGGGCATGGAATTTCTCTACATATCCCGGTTGTCCGTAATTCTCACTGTTTCTGTCCCAAGGGGAGAGATAGACACCGAATTTCAGCCCGTGTTTCTTACAAGCGTCGGATAGTTCTTTTACCATATCCCCTTTGCCATCTTTCCAAGGAGAATTCTTTACGCTATATTCGGTTGTGGCGGTAGGCCATAGACAGAAACCGTCGTGATGCTTGGTGGTTAAGATTACGCCTTTCAATCCGGCGGCTTTGATTGTTTGCGCCCATTGATCGCAATCCAGATCCGTTGGATTGAATGTGGAGGCGGGAGTATTTCCGTAACCCCATTCCAGATCATTGAACGTATTTAATCCGAAATGGACAAAGGCGTATGTTTCCATCTTATGCCATTCAACTTGTGCCGGCGTGGGAACGGGCAGGATAGGGGCGGGCGCTGTCGCTTCTTTACAGGAGAAGAAGGAAAACAACCCAAGCCCCAATAAAATAGAGGAACTCAAGTGCTTCATTATTTGTTTATATTTAGATGAGACCTCAAATATATGAAAAAAAACGGCAGATTTTTATTCTGTTTTTAGATATCTAGATAAAAGATAAAGTCCCCTGTCTTTTAGATGTCTCCTCTGGGGAAATTTTCATGCTAGCATATGTTTGTTTATCAATTGTTTGCAGTGCCAGTTTATTTATCGCCTTTGGCACGGTCGTGCCATCACAGTGGCAACGCTGTGCCATCCGTGTGGCAGGGCCGTGCCATCGTAGTGGCACAGTATTGCCGCTATGATGGCAAGGGTACCGGCTATATCGTTTCCGTGAGCAGTCGGTATTTTTGCGTATCCTATATTATAATGTACCCGATATCCGTTGCCGTAAAAAACTTGCAAAATAATGCCCGATAAATTTGGATTGTATGTTTTATAGCATTACTTTTGCACCCGCATTCGAGAGAGAACGGCGCTTCAGAAATGATGGAAACGTGGAGGTATCCTTGGGTAGGGGATGAGGTTGGCTGGGCCAAGCGATAATTTCCAACCGCCCGGAGATCGACGAGAGAAAATAAATCGAGAATTTTTCACCGAAAAATTTGGAGATTAAAAAAAGTCCTTACCTTTGCAGCCGCAATCGAGAAACGATAGCGAGAGAGTCCTTTGATAGATTTACATAATTCAACAAGTAGTACAAGTATTAGGAAATTAATTTTCCGGATCGATACCGTCAAAGAAGTATGACTTTGGACTACAATAACGGATTCCGGAGCGAGGATATAAGAAAACAATTTAAACAACGAAGAGTTTGATCCTGGCTCAGGATGAACGCTAGCGACAGGCTTAACACATGCAAGTCGAGGGGCAGCGGGGTGTAGCAATACACCGCCGGCGACCGGCGCACGGGTGAGTAACGCGTATGCAACTTACCTATCAGAGGGGGATAACCCGGCGAAGTCGGACTAATACCGCATGAAGCAGGGGCCCCGCATGGGGATATTTGCTAAAGATTCATCGCTGATAGATAGGCATGCGTTCCATTAGG
>ENA-OQAA01001593-OQAA01001593.1-human-gut-metagenome-genome-assembly--contig:-NODE-1593-length-10897-cov-2.879294_pt1 | contig 10897 bp, 16 predicted proteins | sample MGYA00242489_ERZ504515 | MGnify/ENA primary metagenome ERZ504515 (study PRJEB26092, sample SAMD00036237) | human gut metagenome | host: Homo sapiens | study: EMG produced TPA metagenomics assembly of...
CCCGGGCAGGAAAGAGCCGCAGGCGCAGTGATGGGCAGGCTCTTTATTCAGAGCGATACTATCGCTGTGTCTGGGATTCGCCGTCAGCAGCCTAGCCCTCTCAGTCTCGTCGCCCTGCTCCTCGCCAGCTCCCCCAAAGGGGGAGCCATTGGCATGTCGGTCAGGCTCTCCTTCGTACAACCTCTCAGTCTCGCTTCGCTCGACAGCTCCCCTAGTAGGGGAGCCTCTGGCGAAACCGTTCGACTCTGCGGGGACTGCCAAGCCTCCCTCGGTAGGGAGGTGGCACGGCGTCAGCGTGACGGAGAGGTTGAGCCCGGGAGCTGTCACGCCTGCGGCGTGACTGAGAGGGCTTCCGTGAATTTGTGGAAAATGCACGATTGAAAAGAAAGGAATTTGTAAATGTGATAAAAATGAGAAGAAGATATTGACAAAAACGATGGGTGGGGTATAATGATAACACAGGCCGACAGCCGGAAATGGATGGCCTGCCTGTATAATTCATTTTTATTTATGGAGGCAAAAATCATGAAAATGGCAAAGAAACTTCTGGCCGTCGTCCTCACTGGTGTTATGGCTCTGTCCATGCTGACTGGCTGCGCTCTGGGCGACAAGATGAATGAGAAGAAGCTCATGAACGCTCTGGATGTCGCTGGCAAGAGCGAGTCCCCCGTTCTGACCTACACTGAGAAGGACAAGAATGGCAATGTCGATCTGAAGGCTGCTGCAAAGACCGTCGCTGACGCGTTCGCAGCAAAAGAGACCACCAAGGATGCCGGCCTGACCCTGACCAACGGCAAGGACACTAGCGTCAACGCTCCCGCAGGCACCGAATACTTTGTCGTTGAAGTTCCCACCGGCAACAAGACTTGGGAGCAGGCAGCTACCGCTGTGCAGACCGCTCTGAAGGACAAGGCAGAAAACAACAAACTGACCGTTTGCCTGCGTTCCTTCTCCACCAAGGCTGCTGCTACCAACGGCAAGTCCTACGACTACATCGTTGTCGTTGTCAAGGCTTAACTAATCTGCTCAAATTATTACAGACCCGGTCTGTGATACACATTGAGAAATGACTCCAAGGCGGAGCGGGAACGCTCCGGGCCTTGGTTTTTTTGGAGGCGGGGCGGGGAGGAGCGGGGGAGTCGGCCTTTACAATCTCCGCAAAACATGGTAAAGTAAAGGTACTCTGCTTTCAATACGAAAAGCAGGCCCGGCTGCGGGGAAAGCCGCCGGGAAAACGACGCAACACGACACGGCAAACCAGCCGCGGACGGAAAGGATGTACTTACAATGGAACAGAGCGAAAAGACCCTTGATATGATCGTCAATCTCTGCAAGAACCGGGGCTATGTCTTCCCCGGCTCTGAAATTTACGGCGGTCTGGCCAACAGCTGGGACTACGGCCCTCTGGGCGTCGAGTTCAAGAACAACGTCAAGAAGGCATGGCTGAAAAAGTTCGTGCAGGAGAGCCCCTACAACGTGGGCCTCGATGCCGCCATTATCATGAACCCCCAGACCTGGGTCACCACCGGCCACGTGGCCGGTTTCTCGGACCCGTTGCTGGACTGCCGCGCCTGCAAGGCCCGCCACCGCGCCGACAAGCTCATCGGCGACGAGCACCCCGAGGTCAACGTGGACGCCATGAGCTTTGACGAGATGGACGCTTTCATCGCCGAACACGAGGACGTGGTCTGCCCCGTCTGCGGCAAGCACGACTTCACCCCCATCCGTAAGTTCAACCTGATGTTCAAGACCGCCATCGGCGTCACCGAGGACAGCTCTTCCACCTGCTACCTCCGCCCCGAGACCGCGCAGGGCATCTTCGTCAACTTTGCCAACATCCAGCGCACCACCCGCCGCAAGCTGCCCTTCGGCGTCTGCCAGGTGGGCAAGGCCTTCCGCAACGAGATCACCCCGGGCAACTTCACCTTCCGCACCCGCGAGTTCGAGCAGATGGAGTGCGAGTTCTTCTGCAAGCCCGGCACCGACCTGGAGTGGTTCTCCTACTGGAAGGACTACTGCGAGAACTGGCTGCTGAGCCTCGGCATCAAAAAGGAACACCTGCGCCTGCGCGACCACGAGCCTGCAGAGCTGGCCTTCTACAGCCGCGCCACCACCGACATCGAGTATGCCTTCCCCTTCACCGACTGGGGCGAGCTGTGGGGCATCGCCGACCGCACCAACTACGACCTGAGCCGCATCAGGAGGCCTCCGGCAAGAGCTCGAGTATTTCGACAGCGAGACCAACGAGCACTACATCCCCTACGTCATCGAGCCTTCTCTGGGCTGCGACCGGGTGGCGCTGGCCTTCCTGTGCGAGGCCTACGACGAGGAGCATCTGACCGACAGCAAGGGCAAGGAGGACGTCCGCACCGTCCTGCACCTGCACCCGGCTCTGGCTCCCTATAAGTGCGCTGTCCTGCCCCTGAGCAAGAAGCTGGGCGACAAGGCCATGGAGATCCGCAACGAGCTGAGCAAGTACTTCATGGTGGACTACGACGATACCGGCTCCATCGGCAAGCGCTACCGCCGTGAGGACGAGATCGGCACCCCCTACTGCATCACCGTGGACTTCGACACCGTGGGCGACGAGGCCAAGGGCATCGTGGCCGACAACTGCGTCACCGTCCGCGACCGCGACACCATGGAGCAGGTGCGTATGCCCATCTCCGAGCTGAAGAGCTACATCGAGAGCAAGATCGAGTTCTGATAAAAACTCACTTTTGTGAGTGAAAAAACAGCCCCGCCGTTGCAATCTCGGCGGGGCTGTGGTATAATATAACTAAAGAAAGCGCTGTCTGGCAAACGGTCAGCACCTTTCCGATAAGTCAATTACAAGAAATGATCGCTCGAGTGGAGCCGGGAAGTCATTTTTTGTTATTGAAGATTTTCCACGCAATATCAAACATGCCAAAGCCCACAGTTGCAAGCAACGTAAGCAGAGCTAAAGTTTCTAAAAGCGTCATAGAACATCCCAAAGTTTACAGTTGCAAGCAATACTACAGCCCGCCGTTGCAATTTCGGCGGGGCTGTGGTATAATACAGATAAAGAAAGCGCTGTCTGGCAAACGGTCAGCACCTTTCCGGTAGATCAACAAAAATGATCGCGCGATTGGTAGCCGGGCGGTCATTTTTTGTTATTAAAGATTTTCCAGGCGACGTCAAAAACTCCGAAGCCCACCGTTGCAAGCAACGTAAGCAAAGCTAAAGTTTCCAAAAGCGTCATAGAACATCCCCTTCTGCTATGGAGCGTCGGGGGCATAACAAAAATGCTCGCCTTCCCGACGTAAGGCCGGAAAGGTTTAGACCGCCTGCCGTTATGTAGACAGCACTCTCATACACTAGTATAACAGATGTTTCCCGATTTTTCAACCGGCAGAAGCATCTGTTTTGTTTTTATCGGGTGGACAATTCCGGCCGGAGCGGTTATACTGTCAGATAGAAAATGCACCGCCGTGGTCTGCACGGCAGAAAGGATATTCCGTGGAAAACTTTACTCTTCTTCTGAAAAAATACGCCGATTTCATCGTCCGTGTGGGCGTCAACCCCCAGCCGGGCCAGACCCTTGTCATCAACTGCTGCCTCGAGGCCGCCCCGCTGGCCCGTCTGTGCGTGCGCAGTGCCTACGAGGCCGGCGCCCGTGACGTGCTGGTGAACTGGAGCGACAACGAGGTCTCCCGCAGCCGGATGGAGCTGGGCAGCGAGGAAGCCCTGACCGACTTCAAATCTTATCAGCTGCGCCGCTATCTGGACTACGCCGAGAGCGAGGGCGGCGTCTGCGTCCTCCACATCCTTGCCGACGACCCCGAGGTCTACGCCGGTCTGGACGGCGCGAAGATCAGCCGGGTGAACGCCGCGCAGCGCAAGTTCATGGCCCCGTGGCGGGAGTACACCATGAACGACCGCGTCCAGTGGTCCATCGCCGCCATGCCCAGCGCCCCGTGGGCGAAGAAGATCTTCCCGGAGCTGGACGAGGCTGCGGCCATCGAGAAGCTCTGGCAGCTCATCTTCGACGTCTGCCGCGTGACGGGCGGCGACCCCGTCAACGAGTGGAAGGCCCACCTCGACCGTCTGACCGGCCTGAAGGACAAGATGAACGCCCTCGACCTCGAGAGCGTCCACTTCGAGAGCAGCAACGGCACCGACCTGACCGTGGGCATCGCCGACAAGGCCACCTGGGAGAGTGCCGCCAGCGTCAGCGAAAAGGGCGTGGTCTTCCTGCCCAACATCCCCACCGAAGAGGTCTTCACCGCCCCCCACAAGGACAAGGTGAACGGCATCGTCTACGGCACCAAGCCCTACGTCTTCAACGGCCAGCTCATCAAGGGCTTCCATGTCACCTTCAAGGATGGCCGGGTCGTGGAGCACGGTGCCGACGAGGGCGCGGAGCTGCTGGGTCAGCTTCTTGATACCGACGAGGGCGCACGGAGCATCGGCGAAGTGGCGCTGGTGCCGGCGTCCAGCCCCATCAACCGCAGCGGCGCGCTGTTCTACAGCACCCTCTTCGATGAGAACGCCGCCTGCCACATCGCCTTTGGTGCCAGCTATCCCGGCACCACCGAGAACGGCACCCGTCTGTCGAAGGAGGAGCTGCTGGCCCGGGGCATGAACCAGTCCGCCATCCACGAGGACGTCATGGTGGGCGCCGAGGACAGCCATATTACCGGCAAGTGCCGCGACGGCCGCACCGTGGAGCTGTTCCGCGACGGCGTCTGGGTGCTGTGAGAAGAGGATTTTTCACGAAAAAGCTTGCATAATCCGCAAGAGTATGCTATATTCTAGTAGTACGCTATAGTTTTATTGGAAAGTGGGCCGCAAGGTCCGCTTTTCTTGTTTGTTTGGAGGTTTTTTATGGCGAAGCAGTCTGGCGGCAACACCGCCCAGAGAGTCGAAGCGCTTGTCCGCCCCGTCGTGGAGGGCATGGGCCTGCGCCTGTGGGATGTGGTCTTTGAGAAGGAAGGGCCGGACTGGTATCTCCGTGTGCTCATCGACCGGGACGGCACCATGGACACCGACACCTGTGCCGAAGTGTCCCACGCGCTGGACCCCATCCTCGATGAGGCAGACCCCATCGACCAGAGCTATTATCTCGAGGTGGGCAGCCCCGGCCTTGGCCGCAAGCTGACCCGCCCGGAGCACTACGAGGCACTCAAGGGCGAGAAGATCGGCGTCAAGCTCATCCGCCCCACCGCCGACGGTGTGCGCGAGTTTGCCGGCATCCTGAAAGGCCGCGAGGGCAGCACCGTCACGGTCGAGACGGAGAACGGCCCGGTGAGCTTTGAGGTGAACGCCGCATCCGGCGTCCATCTCTGTGATGACGAACATCTGTTTGATTAAGACGAAAATAAATTACTGGGAGGAACCCGAAAAATGGCAGCAGCGAACAACGAATTTTTTGAAGCTCTCTCCATGCTGGAGCACGAGCGCGGCATCACCGCGGAGTACCTGATCGAAAAGATCAAGGCTGCGATCGTCATCGCCGTGAAGAAGAACTACGAGGTCGAGGACGACCACGTCATGGTCGAGATCGACCCAGCACCGGCAAGTTCAACGTCGCCCTCATCCAGGACGTCGTGGCCGATGAGGACTGGTACGACGAGCACAGCGAGATCGGCATCACCGAGGCTCAGCACATCCGCAAGAGCTATCAGGTGGGCGACCGCGTCGTGACCCCCCTCAAGACCAAGGACTTTGGCCGCATCGCCGCCCAGACCGCAAAGCACGTCATCCGTCAGGGCATCCGCGAGGCTGAGCGCAGCCAGCAGCTGAGCGAGATCCAGTCCCGCGCCCACGACATCGTGCAGGCCACCGTCACCCGCGTTGACCCCGAGAAGGGCATCGTTGCCCTCGACCTGGGCAAGGGCGGCGAGGCTATCCTGCCCCGCAACGAGCAGGTCCCCGGCGAGGTCTACACTGAGGCCAGATGCTGCAGGTCTACATCGTGGATGTCGTGGCAGGCGAGCGCGGCCCCCGCGTCATGATCAGCCGCACCCACCCGCCTTGTCAAGCGCCTGTTCGAGCTGGAAGTGCCTGAGATCTACGACGCACCGTCGAGGTCAAGGCCATCAGCCGCGAGGCCGGCGCCCGCACCAAGATGGCTGTCTGGTCCAAGGACGCCAACGTCAACCCCGTCTCTGCCTGCATCGGCCCCCACGGCGACCGTGTGGCCGCTGTCGTCGAGAAGCTGGGCGGCGAGAAGATCGACATCGTGAAGTGGAGCGAGGACATCTCCGAGTTCATCTCCGCAGCTCTCAGCCCCGCAAAGGTGGTCAAGGTCGAGCTGCTGCCCGGCGAGACCCGCTCCTGCCGCGTGACCGTGCCGGACCAGCAGCTGAGCCTTGCCATCGGCAACAAGGGCCAGAACGCCCGTCTGTGCGCCCGCCTGACCGGCTACAACATCGACATCCGCCCCGAGAGCGGCTACTACGGCGAGGAAGAGCCGAAGGCTGCCGAGGCTGAGAAGACCGAAGACACCGCCGCAGAATAAGCGCGGAACACCTGCCGAAGGAGGGAAAACCGGATGGCACAAAAGAAGATCCCTGCCCGCCAGTGCATCGGCTGCCTGACCAGCCGCCCCAAGAAGGAACTGGTGCGTGTGGTGCGCGCACCCAGCGGAGAGATCAGCATCGACCCCGTGGGCAAGAAGCCCGGCCGCGGTGCTTACCTCTGCCCGGATGCCGCCTGCCTTGCAAAGGCAAAAAAGAAGAAGGCGCTGGAGCGCTGCTTTGAGCAGCCGGTCCCCGCCGAGGTATACGATGCACTGGCCCAGCAGCTGGCCAGTGTGGAAGCAGAAAAGGAGGCCGACCGCGATGGCAAAGAAGCATAACGCCCCCGCAAAACCGGCCCTTGAGCCGAATGAGGCCCTGTTCCAGGCCGTGAGCCTCTGCCGCAAGGCGGGCGCTCTGACCATGGGCTTTGACGCGGTGGAAGACGCCGTCGTCAAGGGCAAGGCATGGCTCGTGATGACTGCATCCGATGCCAGCCCCAAGACCGTGCAGCGGCTCAACTACGCTGTGGGCGATATGGTGGACGTCATCCCCATGCCGCTGACACAGGATAAGCTGGCTGACATCAGCCGCAAACCGGTGGCCATTTATGCCGTCACCGACCGCAACCTCGCCAAGCTCTGCTTTGACCGGCTGACGGCGTGCGGAGCGATTCAAACTGAGGAGGATATGAGCGAATGACCGTAAAATATAAAGTGAGCGATTTTGCAAAGGATCTGAGCATCTCTGCCAAGAAGGTCCTCGACGAGCTGAACGCCATGGGCAGCACAGGCAAGAAGAACAGCTCCACTCTGGAGGAGAACGAGCTGAACTACCTGCTGGAGAAGTTCAGCAAGGACAACAGCGTCAAGAGCCTGGACGAGTTCCTGAACAGCGCCAAGGCCCCCAAAGCTGAGCCGAAGCCCGCCGAGAAGAAGGCAGAGCCCAAGGCCGAAAAGAAGCCCGAGGCTCCCAAGGCTCCCAAGGCTGAGCCCGCAAAGGCCGAGGCAAAGCCCGCTGCCAAGCAAAACAACAAGAAGAACGAGCAGCACAAGAAGCGCGAGGAGAAGACCGTCTCTCTGAGCGAGCTGGCCCGTGAGACCGGCGCAAAGGCTACGGCTGCTTCCGCTCAGTCCGTCTCTGTCCGCCGCGAGGACAATCAGTCACCGTCGATACCCGCACCGTCGATATGAACGTGGACCGCTTCGATGCCCGTTACGACGATCTGGCTTCCACCAAGAACACCGAGAACCGCCGCAAGCCCACCCCCCAGGGCAACAAGCAGAAGTTCACCCAGCGCGGCCAGCGCCAGCGCCAGCAGTTCCAGAAGGGCAAGCGTGAGACCGAGTTCGAGCGTCTGCAGCGCATCCAGCTGGAAAAGGCCCGCAATGCGCAGCTGAAGGTCCTCATCCCCGATGAGATCACCGTCGGTGAACTGGCTGCCCGCCTGAAGCAGCAGGCCGGCAAGGTCATCGCCAAGTTCATGCAGATGGGCGAGATGCATGCCATCAACGACATCATCGATTTCGATACCGCCGCTCTGGTGGCCGAGGAGTTCCACGCCAAGGTCGAGAAGGAAGTCCACGTCACCATCGAGGAGCGCCTGTTCACCCAGGAGGAGGATTCTCAGGACGATCTCGTCACCCGTCCCCCGGTCGTCTGCGTCATGGGCCACGTTGACCACGGCAAGACCAGTATCCTGGACGCTATCCGCAAGACCAACGTCACCGCAGGCGAGGCCGGCGGCATCACTCAGGCCATCGGTGCATATCAGGTCAAGGTCAACGACAGCTCATCACCTTCCTCGATACCCCGGGCCACGAGGCGTTCACCTCCATGCGCGCCCGCGGTGCCAATATGACCGATATTGCAGTTCTGGTCGTCGCCGCCGATGACGGCATCATGCCCCAGACGGTCGAGTCCATCAACCACGCCAAGGCTGCAAACGTCAAGCTCATCGTGGCCATGAACAAGATGGATAAGCCCACCGCCAACCCCGAGCGCGTGATGGAGGGCCTGACCAAGTACGGCATCATCACCGAGGACTGGGGCGGCGATGTCGCCTGCATCCCCGTCTCTGCTCTGACCGGCATGGGCATCAACGACCTGCTGGAGCGCATCGCTCTGGAAGCTGAGGTCATGGAGCTGAAGGCTAACCCCAACCGCCGTGCCAAGGGCGCTGTCGTCGAGGCCCGTCTGGACAAGGGCCAGGGCCCCATCGCCACCATTCTGGTGCAGAACGGCACCCTCCATTCCGGCGACGTCATCATCGCCGGTACAGCCGTGGGCCGTGTGCGTACCATGCGCAGCGACAAGGGCATTCTGCTGAACGACGCCGGCCCCTCCACTCCTGTGGAGATCACCGGTCTGACCGCTGTGCCTGAGGCCGGCGACCTGTTCGAGGCCGTCGAGGACGAGCGTCTGGCCCGTGAGCTGGCCGAGCAGCGCATCGCTGCCGCCAAGGAGAAGCAGTTCTCCTCCTTCCAGAAGGTCACGCTGGATAACCTGTTCAGCCAGATGGCTCAGAACGATATGAAGGAGCTGGCCATCGTCGTCAAGGCTGACGTGCAGGCTCCGCCGAGGCCGTCAAGCAGAGCCTCGAGAAGATCTCCAACGACGAGGTCCGCGTCCGCGTCATCCACGCCGGTGTCGGCGCCATCAGCAAGTCCGACGTTGACCTGGCCGACGCATCCAACGCCATCATCATCGGCTTCAACGTCCGCCCCGACAACGTGGCGAAGGAAGAGGCCGCTGCCACCAAGGTCGAGATGCGTATGTACCGCGTCATCTATGACGCCATCAACGACGTCACCGACGCTATGAAGGGTATGCTGGCTCCCAAGTTCCGCGAGGTGTCTCTGGGCGAGCTGCAGGTCCGTCAGGTCTACAAGATCTCCAACGTCGGCACCGTCGCAGGCTGCCGTGTCACCAGCGGCAAGATCACCCGCGACAGCAAGGTGCGTGTCGTCCGTGACGGCATCGTCATCACGGAGGACGAGATCGCATCTCTGAAGCGCTTCAAGGACGACGCCAAGGAAGTGGCCGAGGGCTACGAGTGCGGCGTCACTCTGGCAAAGTTTGCCGACGTCAAGGAAGGCGACGTCTACGAGGCCTTCAAGATGGAAGAATACCGCGACTAAGAGTTGAAGCTGCTGTTATCATCGCCCCCCGGGCGGTGATAACGGGCTTTTCAGAGGAGAAACTATGTCTCAGAAAATATGGGCCGTCTGGCGCAGGACATGAAGCGTGAGCTCATCGCCATCATCGGACGGCTGAAAGACCCGCGGCTGGAGGGCGGTCTGCTGACCGTCACCCGGCTGGATGTGACGCCCGACTTGGATGTGGCGAAGGTCTATGTGAGCGTGATGGGCCGTGAGGACGGCCCCAAGCCCGCCATCGAGGCCCTGAACCGCGCCGCAGGCCATGTGCGCACCGAAGTGAGCAAGAAAATGCACATCCGCAAGGCACCTCGCTTCATCTTTGTGGAGGACGACGGTGCCGCCTATGCAGCCCACATCAATGAGCTGCTCCGCACGCTGAATGTGAACGGTGACGCTGAGGACTCTCAGCCCGCCGAGACCGAGGAATAAATCCAGCGCTGCGGAAAGGATGGATCCATCAAATGACAGAACAGCTCAATGTGCAGCAGATGGCCGAGCGCCTCTGTGCTGCGGACAACATTCTGGTCCTGTGTCATAAAAACCCGGACGGCGACACCATCGGCTGCGGCAGCGCCCTCTGCCACGCGCTCAAGGCGCTGGGCAAGACGGCAGCTGTCCTCTGCTCCGATGCAGTGCCTTCCCGCTACAGCTTTACTGCACCGGTGCCGTTCCGGGGCGAGTTTGAGCCCAAGACCGTTGTGGCTGTGGATGTTGCCAGCGTGCAGCTCTTTGGAGAAAACAACGGTGTGCCGCAGTATACCCGCCACGTCGATCTCTGCATCGACCACCATACGGGCAACAGCGGCTATGCGGATTTCACCCTGCTGGACGGCAATGCGGCCGCAACGGCAGAGCTTCTGTATGAGGTCATCAGCGAGATGGGCGTGGAGATCACCCCCTCATCGCCAACTGCCTCTACACCGGCCTCGCTACGGACACCGGCTGCTTCCGATTCTCTTCCACCACTGCCAACACCCACCTCGTGGCTGCAAAGCTCATTCTGGCCGGTGCGCAGGTGGAGGAGCTGAACACCCTGCTCTTCGACACCAAACCCCGGGAGCGGATGGAGGCGGAGCGTATCGCCCGCAACCATCTGGAATATCATCTTGAGGGCCGCTGCGCCTGATGTATCTGACCCGGGACGAGATCGAGCAGAGCGGCGTGGACCCGGCTGACCTGGAAGAGCTGACCAGCCTGCCCATCAGCATTGAGGGGGTCAAAGTGGGCCTGCTGCTCCGTCAGCAGCCCGGCGGC
>ENA-OQAA01001594-OQAA01001594.1-human-gut-metagenome-genome-assembly--contig:-NODE-1594-length-10896-cov-1.335036_pt1 | contig 10896 bp, 18 predicted proteins | sample MGYA00242489_ERZ504515 | MGnify/ENA primary metagenome ERZ504515 (study PRJEB26092, sample SAMD00036237) | human gut metagenome | host: Homo sapiens | study: EMG produced TPA metagenomics assembly of...
CGCCCGTATCCCGAGCTCTTCTAATGCCTTTACAAGTGATGCCTCTGTATAATGTGCCGGCGGCTGTGTAAAGTGCTGTTTTGGATCCAGTTCTTCTTTTGTAAGCTTCGAATCCTTATCGATGCTCTTTACAAGTACATTGTTTTCTTCTTTTTCCTCATCCGCTTCCACATAAACAGCCCGAAATCCTTCGAATACGTTTTTGGATGCCGCAACAGAAAAACGATACTCGCCAGCTGCAATTTTGATCGAAGTCGTCTCATATTTTGCCGGGTTCATTCTACTTGCCACAAATCGCTTCCAGATCAGCTGATATAATCGGACTGATCCCTTGTAAGGGATTCTTTCAAAGCCGCCGGTGTTCTTGTGATATCTGTCGGACGGATCGCCTCATGCGCATCCTGAATTTTCTTCCCGTCATCCGCCTTTTTTGCCACCGCCGATACATAGCTCTCTCCATAATTCTGCGAAATGTATTCTCTTGCATTCGCATCTGCTTCCTCGGAAATTCTTGTTGAGTCTGTACGCAGATACGTGATCACACCGACTGTTCCATTTCCTTTGATGTCAATTCCTTCATAGAGCTGCTGCGCAATTCGCATTGTCTTCTGTGTTGCAAAGTTCAGCACTTTTGATGCTTCCTGCTGCAATGTACTCGTAGTAAACGGAAGAGGTGCTTTCTTTGTCCTCTCTCCCTTTTTGATATCGTCTACATAATATGGTACATCCTCGACTGCTTCATAATCTGTTCCAGTTCTTCTTTTGATGGATGACTATTTTTTTCCCATCTGTTCCATAGAATTTTGCAAGGAGAGGCTTTCTCTCCCCTTCTACTTTAATCTTTGCATCCAGTGTCCAATATTCTTCCGGAATAAATGCATTGATCTCCTCCTCACGGTCTGCAATAATGCGCAGCGCCACAGACTGTACTCGTCCCGCACTCAAGCCTCTCTTTACTTTTGCCCAGAGAAGAGGACTGATCTTATAGCCAACAATTCGATCCAACGCTCTTCTTGCCTGCTGTGCATCTACCAGATTCATATCAATCTCTCTTGCGTCTTTGATCGATGCTTTTACCGCATTCTTGGTAATCTCTTGAAACTGATACGGTACATCTTTTTGTCTTCCAGTTTCAACGCTTTTGACAAATGCCATGCAATCGCTTCTCCCTCACGGTCGGGGTCAGTTGCAAGATATACTTTATCCGCTTTCTTCACTTCTTTTCTTAAATTAGCAAGAATATCCCCTTTTCCGCGTATGGTAATATATTTTGGTTCAAAGTCATGTTCCACGTCAATTCCAAGCTGACTCTTTGGCAAATCACGTACATGCCCGTTTGACGCCGTAACAACATAATTACTCCCCAAAAATTTTTTAATTGTCTTTACTTTCGCAGGAGACTCTACGATTACAAGATAACGTGCCATTTATAATTCCTCCACTATCGTTCTATCTATCTCAATCTAACATAATGATTTTTTGAAAACTCAACGAATATATCCTTGTAACTCTAAACTCACCAGCACATCCATCAACGCCGGAATTGTCAGCCCTGTAAGGTCCGCCAATTCGTTTAGGTTCTTTGGATACAAATCGAGACAACTATACACCAAATTTTCTGGACTTTCAAGTGCTATTTTATTTTCCGTTAATTTTTTCACTTTTTCTTCACAAACAAACGATAGCTCTTCTAAGAGATCCTCAGGCGATAACAATATCCCTGCACCCTGTTTAATCAGGCGGTTGCACCCCCTGCTCAGCTGACTGTTTATCGGTCCCGGCAGTGCATAGATATCCTTTCCCTGCTCCAATGCCATATCTGCGGTAATCAAAGATCCACTTCTTTCTTTTGCCTCCATCACAAGTACGATATCTGCAAGTCCACTGATAATTCGATTTCTGGCAGGGAAAAACTGCGGCAGCGGCTTTGTCCCGATGGGCTGCTCTGATAAAATCCCGCCTTTTCTTTCCAGCTCCGTATACAGCTCAATGTGTTCTCTAGGGTAACAGACGTCCACCCCGCACCCCAAAACCCCATAGGAATCTCCGCCTTCCTCCAATGCTCCCATCTGTCCGGCTCCATCAATCCCTTTTGCCATACCGCTTATGATCTGCGCTCCTGCACTTGCCAGTTTTTTTGCAAATTCCTTTGTCAATTGTCTCCCATAAGGACTGCATTCTCGTGCTCCTACAATCGCCACTGAAAACCTGTCTTCTTTTCGGCAGTCTCCCCTTTACATAAAGCGCATATGGCGGTGAACTGATTTGCTTTAATTTTTCCGGATAATCGCTGTGAAAAAACGGATAAAACTGAATTTTCTTCTGTTGCATCCTCTCATATTCTTCCTCCAAATCCCATGTTTCTATACTTTTCCGAATAATTTGAGCATCCTTTTCTTCCACTCCAAGTGCTTGTAAGCCTGTTTCTTCTATATAATATAACTCTTGTGCACTCACCAAGCGCTCTCGAATTCTTTTCTTTTTCTGATTGCCAATTCCTTTTATATTTGCAAACCAATATTCATATTTCATCCTGTCACCTGCCCAATATTTTTATTCCAATGTCCTGTATCCGATCGCCTCTCTCAAATGCGCCAAACCGATTTTCTCCTCGCCCGCCAAATCTGCAATTGTTCTGGCGACACAGAGGATTTTATGATACATTCTCGCTGTGAGATTTAACTTTTCAAACGCCTGCCGCATCATGCTTTCCTCCTCGCTTCCAAGAATACAGTAGCGCTTTATCTTCTCTGCATTCAACTGTGAATTTGTTGTAATCCCCTCCCTTTATACCGTTCCTTTTGCCGTTCTCTTGCCATGATCACACGCTCTCGGATATCCTTTGAAGACTCTTCACGGGCTCCCTGCAAATCCTCGTAAGCCACACGTTCAGCCTCAACACAGATATCAATTCGATCCAATAGCGGCTGACTGATCTTACTTAAATACGCTTGAATCTGAGTCGACGTACAAAGGCACTTGTTCAAATCAGGATAGTTTCCACAAGGACATGGATTCATAGCCGCCACCAGCAAAAATTCTGCCGGAAAATGATACACTCCCCGATTTCTTATGATTTTTATAAAATGTTCCTCAAGTGGCTGTCTTAGCATTTCCAGCACCGGCTTTTGAAATTCTGCAATCTCATCCAAAAACAAAACACCTTTATCTGCCAAACTAATCTCTCCCGGCCGAGGTATCAGACCGCCCCCTATCAGCGCAGACTTTGTCGCTGTATGATGTACTTCCCGAAATGGCCGTTCCAAAATCAATGGCTGGTTCGCATTCAACCCTCCAACAATACTGTAAAGCTTTGTCAATTCCATGCTTTCTTCTTTTGTCAGCGGTGGCAAAATCGTCGGTATCCGCTTTGCAATCATTGTTTTTCCAGCTCCCGGCGGTCCGATCATCAACATATTGTGGTTCCCTGCAACTGCCACCTCGCCGCCCGCTTTGCAAGCTTTTGCCCTTTGATATCCTGGTAATCCAATTCGTATGCATGCTCTCCTGCATCTCTCATCGTTCTTGTCTCCGTCGGATCTGCAGCAACGCCCTCATTGAGCACATCGCATGCCGCTTTTAAATTTTCCACTCCGATCACTTCAATTCCCTCGACAAGCTTTCCTTCACTTTCATTTTCTTTTGACACCACACAGGATTGAAAACCATGTTTTTTTGCCTCCAGGACAATCGGCAGAATTCCCGCACACTTCTCACCCTTCCGTCAAGGCTTAGCTCCCCAACAAAAACTGTTTTTTCAAGCCTCTCCTGACTTACCACTCCAAGTGATGCCAAAATTGACACCGCTATCGGAAGGTCAAATGCTGTCCCTCTCTTTCTGACATCTGCCGGTGAAAGATTCACAACAATCTTCTTCGCCGGAATCACAAGCCCCGAATTGCGAATTGCCGTTCGTACCCGTTCTCCTGCCTCTTTTACTTCCGAGGATAAATATCCTACCATATGAAACATCGGTAATCCATTGCTTAAATCCGCCTCCACATCAATAAATTCTACCTGTAATCCTTGTAGTGCAGCGGATAATACTGTGCTAAACAATCATTTGCACGCTCCTTTCTTTATTCCTTTTTTCTTTAGTTGAAATCTCTGGCAGAACTGCCTGATAGTACTATAGAAGAACGAATATCTTCTGAAATATAGTGCTCTTATTCTTACATACTTCTCATTCATTGTCAATATTTGTAAGTGGAAAAGCACAAATATTTTTGTCCGCACATACATTATACTAAATACGCTAAGAGGTGCTTTCCTTGAAATCATTTCCAATTCCCCTAACTGCAGCTGAAGAACAATACTATATACAAAAATATATCGAGGGTGACCTTGAGGCGAAACACATCTTGATCGAGCGGAACTTGCGCCTTGTCGCCCATGTCATCAAAAAATATCAATACTTAGACGATGATCCGGAAGATTTGATCTCCATCGGAACGATCGGGCTGATCAAAGCAGTTGCAACTTTTTAATCCTTCTAAAAATAATCGTCTCGGAACCTATGCTGCAAGATGTATTGAAAACGAGATCTTGATGATGCTGCGCAGCAAAAAGAAAGTATCGAAAGAGATTTCTCTCTATGAACCAATCGGCACAGACCGTGAAGGAAACGAAATACAGCTTTTTGACATCATAGAAGCTGACGATGATGATGCACAGACAAAGGTTGCTCTCAAAGAGGATATTAAAATGCTCTACACAAAAGTTGAATCTGAACTTTCACCTCGCGAGCGGCTTGTTTTGAAAATGCGATACGGTCTCTACGACGAGGAAGAATATACACAGCGGGAAATCGCCGCTCAGCTTGGTATTTCTCGTTCCTATGTGTCTCGTATTGAAAAAAGTGCAATAGAAAAACTGCGGGAATTTTTTTTAGAATCCCGCAGTTCTAACTGCCACAATTTCTTATGGTTCACGTCGTCTTAAAATATCATATGCATCCACTTTGATTCCCAAATCCACATACAACACCTGTTTCGGATGCGGTGCACTTTCCTGCTCCTCTCCGTCCTCTGTGAGAATCCGTTTTACAGTGACTTCAACGTTCTCGCCATTTGGCTTCATCACCTCGATCGTCTCTCTGACAGAGAATTTATTTCTCTGTTCAATCCGATAGGTTCCCTCTTTTTCTTCTCCGATAATACCAAGATAGGTATATTCCTTCACATAGGTATTGCTGTCATAGATCTGTGTTGTCTCATCCGGCTTTCCAAAGAAAAATCCGGTAGTAAACTGACGGTATGTGCAATTAGATATCTGTTCCAAATACCATGGCATATTCTCTTCGTAAAGTTTCGGATCTTTTTGATAATTCGTCAATTGCCTTACGGTATGTCCTTGCAACAGTCGCCACATAAAGCGCTGTCTTCATACGACCTTCAATTTTCAGGCTGTCAATTCCAGATTCTAAAAAGTTCCGGAATATGCTCGATCATGCACAAATCTTTCGAGTTAAAAATATAAGTGCCTCTTTCATTTTCAAATACCGGCATCACTTCGCCCGGTCTTGTCTCCTCTACGATTGAATATTTCCATCGACACGGATGTGTGCATGCTCCTCGGTTCGCATCTCTTCCGACCATAAAATTACTCAGAAGGCAGCGTCCTGAATAAGAAATACACATTGCACCATGTACAAATGTCTCAATCTCCAGATCATCCGGAATATTTGCACGGATCTCTCTGATCTCCTCCAAAGACAATTCTCTCGCTGTAACCACACGGGTTGCGCCAAGCTTATGCCAAAAATTAAATGTACCGTAATTTGTGTTATTCGCCTGCGTGCTGATATGACGCTCTATCTCCGGACAAATCTCGCCCGCAATCTCAAAAATTGCAGGATCTGCGATAATGAGCGCGTCCGGTTTGATTTCTTTCAATTCTTGAAAATATTCCCTCACGCCTTCCAAATCATCATTGTGAGCTAAAATATTTGCAGTCACGTATACTTTCACATCATGCTCATGGGCAAATGCGATTCCCTCCCGCATATCTTCCATCGAAAAGTTCTTTGCTTTTGCCCGAAGTCCAAATGCCTCTCCTCCAATATATACCGCATCGGCTCCAAACATAACTGCTGTTTTCAATACTTCCAGACTGCTTGCCGGAATTAATAATTCAGGATGTCTTTGCCATTTTTTATTCCTCTCTTATCTTTGTACTAAGTGCTACTCCATCTCCCAATGGGATAATGGAAGTTTCCAATAATTTATGGTGTTTCAATTCATATAAATATTCTCTCATTCTGCTGTGGATCGTGCGATTTCTGCGTTCTACCGCAAATCGGGACTCAATGATATCTCCCTCCTGCAGCACATTGTCTGACACCAGCACACCTCCATGTTCCAACAGACGAACCACTTCCGGCATATAATAAATGTACTGCCCTTTCGCCGCATCCATAAAAATAAAATCATACGTCTCATCAAGTGGATTTTAAGATTTCCAGTGCATCTCCCTCAAGCAGTGTGATCTGTTCTTCTTTTCCTGCTCTTTTAAAGTTCTCGCGGGCGATCGGAATCCGCTTTTCATATTTTTCGATTGTTGTAATCTTACAATCTTCCGAAACATATTCACTCATCAAAAGTGCGGAAAATCCAACTGCTGTTCCGACCTCCAATATCCGCATCGGCTTTTTGATCTGCAAAAGTACTTTCAAAAAGCTCTGCATCTCCTTTCGGATAATCGGCACATAAGTATCGAGCGCTTCTTTCTCTATCGTCTCCAGTATCTCACTGTTTTCCGTCTCCAGCGAATGAATAAACGTCACCATACGTTCATCTACTATCATGTCCCTTACCTTCCTCTATTCATAACGAAACCAAAGACGGAGAAATCATTTTCCCCGTCTTTCTCTCTAATTCTATACATCCATAATAATCGGAAGAATCATAGGTTTTCTCTTTGTCCTCTTCCATATAAATTCATTCATGGTATCACGTATCACAAGCTTAATACGGCTCCAGTCTGCATTCCGGTTCGTCAGACATTTCTCCAGTGCTTCCTGAAGAACTTGTCTTGCCTCTTCCATCAGACTCTCAGATTCTCTCACATACACAAATCCTCTGGATACAATATCCGGTCCTGCAAGAAGCTGATTCGTTCTCTTTTCTAACGTAAGAACAACGATTAAAATACCATCTTCCGCCAGATGCTGACGATCACGTAATACGATATTTCCCACATCTCCAACGCCAAGTCCGTCGACTAAAATTGCTCCGGTGTGTACTTTATCTACAATCTTTGCCTCTTTTTCATCTAATGCAAGCACGTCTCCGGAATGCATGATGAAAATATTTTCTTTCGGAATACCAACTTTCTGCCAATTTTGCATTTGCTTTCAAATGACGATACTCTCCATGTACCGGAATTGCATATTTCGGTTTTAACAGGGAATAGATCAGCTTTAGTTCTTCCTGACAGGCATGTCTGATACATGGGCATCCTGGAAAATGACATCTGCCCCTTTCTGTGATAATTCATTAATCACACGTGACACTGCCTTTCATTCCCCGGAATCGGATTAGAACTGAAAATAACGGTATCTCCCGGCTTGATTGTCACTTTTTTATGAATGTCTGCCGCCATACGTGACAATGCAGCCATTGACTCTCCCTGGCTTCCTGTCGTGATCAAAACTGTCTTTTCGTCCGGATAATTTTTCAGCTGGTCAATCTCGATTAATGTCTTGTCCCGGAATGTGAAGATATCCAAGCTCTGACGCTGTCGAGATAATATTGACCATACTGCGTCCTTCCACAACTACTTTTCTGTCGTACTTATATGCAGAGTTAATAATCTGCTGTACTCGGTCTACATTGGACGCAAATGTCGCAATAATAATTCTTGTATTACGGTGTTCCGCAAATATCTGATCAAATGTCTTTCCAACTGTCCGCTCAGACATCGTAAATCCCGGTCTCTCTGCATTCGTACTGTCTGACATCATCGCCAAAACACCTTTTTTACCAATCTCTGCAAATCTCTGCAGATCAATGGCATCGCCAAATACCGGTGTGTAATCTACCTTAAAGTCACCTGTGTGTACTACAGTTCCCGCCGGCGAATAAATTGCAAGCGCTGCCGCATCCTGAATACTGTGGTTCGTACGGATAAATTCAATACGAAACTGTCCTAAATTAATCGACTGTCCGTGACGCACTACTTTTCGTCTTGTACTGCGAAGCAGATTATGCTCTTTTAATTTATTTTCAATAATCCCCATTGTCAGCTTTGTCGCATAAATCGGGAGATTCATATCCTTCAATACATACGGAAGAGAGCCAATATGATCCTCATGTCCATGTGTGGTAACAAATCCTTTTACTTTTTTAATATTGTCTCTTAAATAAGTGATATCCGGAATCACAAGATCGATTCCAAGCATATCATCTTCCGGGAATGCCAATCCGCAATCCACTACTATAATACTGTCCTCATATTCAAAGGCAGTAATATTCATTCCAATCTGCTCTAATCCGCCGAGTGGAATAATTTTCAATTTTGAGTTACTTTCTTTTTTCAAATTTACACCTCCATGTGTTTTATGTAACTTTTTCTGCACTTTTTTCGGCGCAGTCCTTACATTGTCCATAGAATTTCAATTCGTGGTCTAACACACGGAATCCCGTCATTTTCTCTATGTGATTTTCCAACTCCTCTAAAAGATCATCGTTAAATGACAACACCTTTCCGCAATCTTTGCAAATCAAATGATGATGTGTATGTTTTGATTCTCCATCTACGATGCCCAATCTCATACCGTACACAACCGTCATCCAAATTGATCCGATCCACCAATTGCATCTCCAACAACAACTGTACCGTTCTATACACTGTAGCAAGTCCGATATCCGGACATTCCGCTTTACTAACTTATAAATATCTTCTGCTGCCATATGGATATCCCGATGCTTATCCAATACTTTTAAAACAATCAGTCTCTGATTCGTCACCTTCAATCCCTTGGCTTTTAGCATTTTCTTTAAACTCTTCCTGGTTAAATTGACATAGTGCCCCCTCCAAAATGCAGCCATCTGTTACATATCAATATCAATATCTTCTAATAGTTCCTCGAATACTTTCAGCACTCCCATAAGCTCGTTCTCGTCTTCTACTACTTCGTAGAGACTCTCCATATCCTCTGCCGCACTTGTATCCTTTAAAATAAGGCACTCCGCCTCATCTTCTTCGGAATCCGTCACTAAAATATACGAATTTCCATTTACTTTTGTTCTGTTCCAACACAAAAAATTCCACTTCATCTTTTGTATCATCAAACACAAATTTAATTTTTTCCATAAACTCTCCTTAAAAATTCTTTCATCCTATTCGTGATTCATGCGAATCGAATCCAAATATCCCTGCAATATAAAACTGCCGCTATCTTATCCACATATTTTTTCCGGTCTTCGCGTCTTACTTTACTTTCAATCAATGTCCGTTCTGCCTCCAAAGTCGTCAGACGTTCATCCCACATAATAACCGGAAGACCTGTCCGTCTCTCCAGCATTGCTTTTAATTCCAAAGATTTTTCCGCACGATCACCTATTGTATTATTCATATGCTTTGGAAAGCCAAGCACAAGTTTGTCCACTTCGTATTCTTTCACCAATTCTTCAATACGAGCAAGTGTCTGACGTAACTTGTTCTCCGCTTTACGATGAATTGTCTCTATTCCCTGAGCTGTAATTCCCAGCGGGTCGCTTATCGCCACTCCCACGGTCTTTGAGCCGTAATCTAATCCCATCACTCTCATAACTATTTTATTCCCATGAATGATGCTCGATATACGACTTCAGCATCTCTTCTACCAATTCATCTCGTTCCATCTTCATGATCAGACTTCTTGCTCCATTATGGCTCGTAATATAAGTAGGATCTCCAGACATAATATAGCCAACAATCTGATTCACCGGATTATATCCCTTTTTCTCGCAGAGCTTTTATACACAATTTTCAAGAATCTCTTTTTGCCTGAATTTGTGGTGCGTTCCCCCACTTGAAAAAAATTTGTGTGTTACTTAATTCACTCATTTGCTCACGTCCTTTTGTTTACTTCACTTTCTATTTTAATATAATTTTCTGTGAAATTCAATGAATAATTTGTGAATGATTATCAATTTGGATATCTACTAACTTATTCTGCAAATTTGCTTCCGTCTTTAATGCAACTTTCACATACTCTTTTGTATGTCCGACCTGATAGTTTTCTCCGTCGATTTTTATCTGTTCTTCCATCAAAACTTCTACCGTAGTTCCTACAAACTGTTCTTCGTATTTTATTCTCTTTTTTTGACCCAACTCAAGAAGTTCATTACTGCGCGCTGTTTTAATCTGCTCCGGAATCTGGTTGTCCATCACTGCCGCTTTTGTACCTTCCCGCTTTGAATATTTAAAAATATGCGTCTCATAAAAATCCACTTATCGATAAAGGCTTTTGATTTTTCAAATTCTTCTTCTGTTTCCCCCGGAAATCCTACAATCACATCTGTTGTAAGAGCCGGATGCGCAAAATATTTGCGAAGCAGCATACACTTTTCATAATATTCCTCAGAAGTATATCTTCGATTCATTCGGCGAAGGGTCTCATCGCATCCGCTTTGCAGCGAAAGATGAAAATGCGGACACATCTTTTCAAGACCCGAAATCGTTTTCACAAAATCCTCTGTAATAATCCGTGGTTCCAATGAACCAAGCCGAATTCTTTTAATACCTTCAATCTCATTTACAGCCAAAATCAGAGAAAGTAAATTCTCATTCTCTAAATCCACGCCATAAGAACTCAAGTGAATTCCAGTCAGCACAACTTCCTGATAGCCGTTTGCTGCAAGTTCTGTCACTTCCCGAACCACATCTTCTTTTGCACGGCTTCGCACTCTT
>ENA-OQAA01001595-OQAA01001595.1-human-gut-metagenome-genome-assembly--contig:-NODE-1595-length-10892-cov-1.745843_pt1 | contig 10892 bp, 12 predicted proteins | sample MGYA00242489_ERZ504515 | MGnify/ENA primary metagenome ERZ504515 (study PRJEB26092, sample SAMD00036237) | human gut metagenome | host: Homo sapiens | study: EMG produced TPA metagenomics assembly of...
TCCATTAAATTCGGCGTTCCCTTCGTCTTCGGCCTCTTTACTTCATACTCCCAATCAAGCGGAACTTTCAGTATCCCATTATTGCTTCGCGTCTTGATTCTTTACAAGTGTTTTCCACTGGAACTGTCTTAGCGATATCCTGCACCATATGAATACCCATCTGATATGCCTGTTGCAGAGCTTCATAGGCTGCGCGGAAAGTCGTATCAATTTCAGTCTGAATGGTGGACGCCTGATCCACAAGATCCATCATTTCTCGCACCAGGATGTTTCTCTTTTTGTCCATCAGGTCATAACCCTGTCTGGCAAGCGCTAACGAGTTCTTGGCTGCGATCAGATTTCCCTTTGTAGGGAACATATTAATATTCATAGCGCCTTCCTCTCTACAGCTTATGCCTGCTTTTTGTCACTGTCTGTATCTGCATCCTTTTTATCGTAATAAACATCAAGAATCTTGGTGTCAATACGGTCGAGTTCTTCTCTAGGAAGCATACGAAGCAGATCCCAGCCAATCTCAAGTGTGTCAATGATGCTTCTGTTTTCCTGATCGCCCTGTCCAACAAAAACGACCCTCAAATGCTTTACCAAATTCCAGATACTTCTTGTCAAGATCAGAAAGTTCATCCTCACCGATAACACTTGCTAAATTTCTGGCATCTCCTACCTTTGCATAGCAGGAGAACAGCTGGTTTGCAACAGACTGGTGATCTGCTCTTGTATAGCCCTCACCGATACCATCCTTCATCAAACGTGACAGAGACGGCAATACACTGATCGGCGGGTAAATATTGTTTCCAAAAAGGCTTCTGTCAAGAACAATCTGACCCTCTGTGATATAACCTGTCAAGTCTGGGATTGGGTGGGTAATATCATCGTTTGGCATAGTCAGAATTGGAATCTGCGTAACTGAACCATTGATTCCGCGCACAATACCAGCACGCTCATAGATAGTAGCAAGCTCAGAATACAGATAACCCGGATAACCTTTACGAGAAGGAATCTCGCCCTTTGAAGAGGAAACCTCACGAAGAGCCTCTGCAAAAGAAGTCATATCTGTTAAAATAACAAGGATATGCATATGCTGCTCAAAAGCCAGATACTCTGCTGCCGTCAGCGCCATACGAGGTGTGATCAGACGCTCTACAACAGGATCATTTGCTAAGTTTACAAACATGGTAACATGTTCACTTACACCGCTCTCCTCAAATGTTCTGCGGAAGAACTCTGCGACATCATACTTAACACCCATAGCAGCAAATACGATAGCAAACTTTTCATCGGAATTATCACCAAGAGATGCCTGCTTTACAATCTGTGCTGCCAGCTTATCATGCGGCATACCATTTCCAGAGAAGATCGGCAGCTTCTGTCCACGAATCAGCGTGGTCAGTCCATCGATTGCAGAGATACCTGTACGAATATAGTTACGCGGATACTCTCTCGTTACTGGGTTTAACGGCAGTCCGTTTACATCACGCTTAATTTCGGCGTTGACAGGACCCAGTCCATCAATTGGACGGCCGATACCATCAAAGGTACGTCCCAAAATATCTGGTGAAAGCGCTAACTCCATTGGATGACCGGTCAGGCGGGTATGAGTGTTAGTCAAAGACATATTCTCAGAACCCTCAAATACCTGAATCATCGCCTTATCCTCATAGCAGGCAACGATACGGCCAAGCTTTTTTTGCTTTCCATCTACTACAATTTCAACAACTTCATCATATGCGGCATCCTTCATGCCTCAATGGCAATCAGAGAACCGTTGATCTGACTTAAACCTAAATATTCAATAGCCATAACGGCTCCTCCTTACGCATTTTTTCTCGATGACTTCATCGTAGAATGTATCAATATCTTTCATATACTGATCAAACATATCAAGACGATCATTCGGCACATCATACTTGATATTGATGACACGGTCAAAGATGTTGCTCTGCTTTAAGACGCTCATCGGATGACCCATCGTTACTAGTGATCTAGCACGGTCGTATAAGTAGAGAATGACACGCATCTGCGCTGCCTGCTTTTCAATCGGCACGCATGTATCATCCTTGTGGAATGCATTCTGCTGCAGATATCCCAGACGAACAACTCTTGCGATCTCCAGCGTCAGCTTCTGATCATCAGGAAGTACATCAGAACCGATCAGCTTTACGATTTCCATCAATGCACTTTCCTGATTTAAGATTGCCATCAGGCGATTTCTGTTTGCAATGAAATCCTTTCCAGCCTTTGCATTATACATGGTGCCAGATCCTGTACATACTCACTGTATGAGGTCAGCCAATGGATAGCCGGGAAATGTCTTGCATAAGCAAGAGATTTGTCCAGTCCCCAGAAGCAGCGCACAAAACGCTTTGTGTTCTGTGTAACAGGCTCTGAGAAATCGCTTCCTGGCGGGAAACAGCGCCGATAATAGTAACACTTCCGACACTTCCATTTAAATTGTGCATCATGCCGGCACGCTCATAGAATGCAGATAGCTTTGATGCTAAGTAAGCTGGGAAACCTTCCTCGGCCGGCATCTCCTCCAAACGTCCTGACAACTCTCTAAGAGCCTCTGCCAACGTGATGTAGAGTCTGCCATGATGGCTACATGGTAACCCATATCTCTGTAATACTCAGCCAGTGTCAGTCCAGTGTAGATACTTGCCTCACGCGCTGCAACCGGCATGTTGGATGTATTTGCAATCAAAACAGTTCGATCCATAAGTGGATTGCCGCTCTTTGGGTCAATAAGCTCTGAAAACTCCTCAAGAACCTGAGTCATCTCGTTTCCACGCTCACCACATCCAATATAAACAATAATATCGGCATCAGACCACTTTGCAACCTGATGCTGAGTCATCGTCTTTCCTGTTCCAAATCCACCAGGAATAGCTGCGGTACCACCCTTTGCGATTGGGAACAATGTATCAAGAATACGCTGTCCTGTAATAAGCGGCTCTGATGCTGCATAGCGCTTATTAGTTGGTCTTGGCACACGAATTGGCCACTTCTGAGTCATAGACAATTCTTTCTTTGTTCCATCATTCTGAATGATCGTTACAATAGTCTCATCAATGGTGTATTCACCATCATTTGCAACGCTCTCTACTGTACCCTCAGTGTCAGGCGGAAGCATACACTTGTGTACAATCATTGGTGTTTCTTGAACCTCAGCGATTACTGTTCCGCCAAATACATGCTGTCCTGGCTTTACTGTAATATGTGCCTGCCACTTTTTGTTGCGGTCAAGTGCGTCTACACTTAAACCTCTTGTGATATACATACCACCGGCCTTTGCGATCTCGCTCAGCGGTCTCTCTATACCATCAAAGATGTTATGAAGGATACCAGGTGCCAGTGTTACAGAAATTGCTGCACCTGTTGAATATACCTCATCGCCTGGCTTTAATCCTGTTGTCTCCTCGTAAACCTGAATGGTCGTTCTTGAACTGTCAAGACGAATGACCTCTCCTACCAGTTTCTGCGGTCCAACATAAACCATTTCACCCATACGAAAAGCAGTCTTTCCTTTAATATAGATAACTGGTCCGTTAATACCGTAGATGATTCCTTTTACATCAGCGGCCATCGTATTCACCTCCGTCAAACTGGAACTCATTTCTAACCTCAGCAATTCTTGAATCCATTGAATTGTCTATGAGTATGCTTCTTGCTGGAATGACAGCTCTCATGCCGCCGCCAAAGGAATACTCGCTCATCGTCAAGGTGCACTTTGTTTCCTCTTCAAGGTCATGCTTTTTAGATGCATCAGCTGGATCCAGATAAATAATAATGTCATCATTTTTTGCAAATGATTTTGCATCTATAATCTGCTTTTTGATCACCTGAACATACTCAGGTGTCTTTTTATAAGCTTCTACAAGAGCAGCAACCTCTTGAAACAGCTTATCTTTAAATTCGGTTTCCTTCTGGCTTAACGCACGTTTATTAACCAGATGCTCATGTGCCAGTTTCTGATTTCCCTGTCTCTTTACAGCTTCCACTTCAACCGCAAGATCTTTCTCTTCCTGAGAAAGAATCATAGCTTTTCGCTCCTCAAACTGCGCATCAAGCGCAGCCTGATATTCCTTAAGCGAGGCATCCATTTCCATTGTGGCATCCTGAACAGATATTTCCATAAAATGGTTTAATTTTTCTTCCAGTGTCAATTAAATCACCTTCCATTCTTTTTCACATTACATCATACTATGGATTATAACTTTAATCCTATTGCTTCGTTTACGTAGGAAGTAATGAAATCTGGCTTGCGGCCTGTTCCATGACGATCAGGAACCTCAATGATCAGAGGCAGCTTGTGATCCAGCTTCACTTTATTGATCAATTCTGGATACTCTCTTCCGAACTTTTCCGTCAGCAGCAGGATTCCGATCTCCTTATCTTCCAGCGCATGGTCTATTGCTTTCTTTAATTCACCCTGTTCGTGAACGACGCAGCCTTCAATTCCGGCCAGACGCATGCCCACAAGGGTATCTACATTGTCACTGACCAAATATATTTTCATATTGAATATGCCTTTCCTGACGTTGTTTCTACTTCTTTACAGCTGACCAAGAATCATGAAGGAAATGATCAAACCATACAGCAGACACCCTCTGCCAGACCTACGAAGATCAGGACTTACCAAGAATAGAAGAATCTTCACTAATTGCACCTAATGCTGCGCTTGCTGCACTTGCTACGGCGATACCACCACCGATACAGGAAAGACCAGTTACAAGAGCGGCTGCCAGATAACCCATACCAGTGGAAAGGCCGCCTGCTGCCTGTGCTGTCTCTGCTGCTGCCTCTGCTGCCTGTGCGTTTCCGCTGAACATGAAGCCGCATGCTACTAACATAATTCCGAAGAATGCTGCTGCATTTGTGCCAATTGTGAGCTTATAACGTACCTTATTCTTTGTTCCGCTTAAGAAATATGCAAATGGAACGACGATGCTTAATAAAAGTGCTGCAAATAATGTAATCTTAACTAACATAATAAAATCCTCCTCTTATCTTTGCTTTGTATTGTGTTTTTTTCAAAAATGTCTTATATCCATGACTGCCTTTGCAGTCTTTTGGATTTCTATTTTTACTGCTTTGTGTTATACGGTTTAAACTCTCTTCCATCACCTTTGTAGAAACGGGAGAACATCTCGTAGTATTCCAGACGAAGTACCTGAATACCAACGATCAAACCTTCCATACCGCATACAAAGAGATTTCCAAGAATAACAACAAGAATATTCGGTGTGCCGCTTTCTGCACCTGCAAGCATCATAACAACCTGCATCATGGCTGCATGGCTGACAGCAAATGCTCCGATACGGACAAACGAAATAGTATTTGAAAAGTAGCTAAGCAGTACCTCGATTAACTCAAACAGTGCCTGAACAACAATCATAACTGGACCTGTTTTCTCCGCTGGCTTTTTCTTCTCACAAAGATCAGTCAGCTGCTCCTTAAATGCAATACACAGAAGCGGTATAATAAACAGTACCGCAAGCAGTGCACCGCCTGGAAGGCTGTGACCTGTCATCAGCATTACGATGGCAAATACAAGCAGTCCGTAGAATACAAGACCGGCAATTCCATTTGTATCAAAGCACAGATCACCGAGACTGTGATTTTTTGCCGCATTGATAATGTGGATTATCATTGTCAGAAGAATCATTCCCATACCAAATGCAACTGCTACAATAAATACCGTATTCAGTCGTCCGATCATAGGAAGATCAGTCATCTTTGACATTGGTCTTAGCCAAATCGGTTCTATTACATCCTCAAAACCAAAGATACTTCCGAACATAAATCCAAAGAAGGTGGAAAATACACCTGCCATACTTATGATGGCTGCAAGATTCATTTTCTTAAAGTGATACAGCAAAAATCCTCCGATTACGAGCACTAAGCCCTGTCCGACATCTCCAAACATCCATCCAAAGATAAAGGAATATGTCAGTGCAACGAAGATGGTCGGGTCAAACTCATTATAATTTGGAAGACCATACATACGAATATACATCTCATACGGCTTAAACAGCTTTGGATTGCGAAGCTTTACAGGCGGCTGTGAAACACGATTTTTGTTGTCATCATGGATAAGACAAATCACATTTGGATCACTTTCAATCTCTGCCTTAAATTTCTTTGCGTCACGCGCTGTCATCCAGAAGCATATAATATAGAAGTTTTTCTTATCTGCACCTGTAACAGCTGCCAATCTTCTTATATCAAAGTTCTTTGAAAACTGCTTAAGCTTTGCCACTGCAGCAAGGATCTTTTCCTTCTTTGAAGAAAGCACATGATCAATCTCGCTCTGCTTTTCCTTTATCTTAGCATCAAGCTCACCAATATGCTTTGTCAAGAGTGCCAGTGCCTCCTCTGGAGTACCCTCATACTCATCCGGAAGGCGAAAACGTTCAAAGTGAAGTGCCTTATAAACAGCATCAATCTTTGCAATCTCATTCTTTGGGCTAAAATATACGCCCCATACATAATCCTGATCCTTTTTGCATTCGTAAAAGATCGTATTGACATTATCGTACGTGTACTGCATAAGCTTTTCCACGTAATCGACTGGGATTCGTCCGAAGCGATACTTTACAGACTTAAATGCAAGCAGCTTGTGAACATCATATCCCAAATTATTAAATGGAACAATCTGATCCACTAATGCCTGCAGCTGTGTCTTTTCCTTGTTCAACGCTTCAAGAGACTTCTCTGCTTCCTTGATCTTAGCATCTGCATCATCAATTAAAGCTACAGCCTCTTTGACATCCATAGAACTATCCGTCTTTGTTTCCTTTGCTCCCATTGCGGACATAAGCTGTGTAGCTTTGTTTAAGGTCTCGCGGTACGGATTGATCTCAATGAACGGCTTAAGTCCAGTTGTCTCAGAAAGCTCTGTCATTGTACTTTCCAACTGAAAATCATACTTGGACAAATGCTGTTCAATTGCTCTGTCAATATCATCTTTGGGTCCCGTAATGCTTAAGAATTGCATTTTTTCTATCATGGTTACCCCTCGACTTTCCTAAATAAACTTACTTTCTGCACAAAAATGACAATCACTGCGTTACTGCGTATTTCATCAGTTTTGCTGTTGGGATTCCATAGCGTATTCCCTCGATAATTGATGTAATACGTGCAATTTCATGCTCTTTGCGGTACAGCAGCGCATTGAGCGGTGCAACTGAGTATGGATTTTTTCTGCCGGCAAGCTCAAAAATATGCTCTACCAGCTCAGTGTACATCTTTTCCACAAAACGAATCTCAGCAAAATCGTCTGCGTACTTCTGACCATAGTAGCCGTTTACAATGAGTAATCTCGCTTCCTCATACGTAGGCGCCTCTACAATAGCCGTGATGTCATCTGGTTTTAAATGATAATAGCTAGGAACAACCATCGCATACAGCTCAGGTGCTGTCATTCGATAGTTTTTCTTTGCACGCATCAGCCACTGGATATTCAGCAGATCGATTCGTCTTCCATAACTGTCCGCAATGATCTGTCTTTCTTTTCCCTTAAGAAGCTTATCTTTCTGCTTCCAGATATAACTGAAATAATACACGTCAAGGCTGCCCTCATAGTCGAACAAACTTGGCTCTTCAGTATGGCGTATGGCGTCAAGCGGATGATAAAACGGTGTATTTTTTAATGCATCAATCAACTCATCCACCGTTGTGCTATTCTCAATCGCATCTGTATCCAAATGCGAATGACGCGCAAAAAACGCGCTGCGGTATGCCTGATCCTCTTGGATACTCTGACCGGAAATGACTTTTCGAAGACAACCCTTAAGATATGCCGCCTCATAGTGCAAAAAGTAAAAATCCAAAAACGCTCTTTGCTCTCCTCTGGCGAAACTGTACAGACGATTGTAATCATTGTAAAGCGATCCCATAAGCGTCGCCTCAATCATTCCTCTGTGACTGTCATGTTCATCAAAGTCCCTCAGCAGCGGCTCATATTCGGAAAACTGTCTCAAATAGCCAACTGCTTCACCGACACTCGCACAAGATGCCAGCTGTTCGTACTGCTCCTTCTTTAAGAGCTTTCCTCCCATGGCACGGGCTTTTGCACTGATACCGCTGTAAGATAAGATACCAGAAATAATAATCACCCTTTTCGTAAGATTTTTTGCACAACACTAATGATACCATAAAAGTTATTGCGCCACAATCTTTGCCAGCAACTGTCTGGCGATCGCCGAATGGCTTTCCTCATAAATACGGTCCATATGAGCAAGCTGTTTTTCAAGCTCCTCCTTCTGAGCTTCAAGTTCTTCAGCGATCTGTTTTTCAAGCTCTGCCTGCTTAGCGCTGATTTTCTTTTGTGTCTCTTCATGAACCTGCTTTTCAAAGGCTGCAATTCTGGCATCCTGGTCTTTGGCCATCTGCTTCTTCTTTGCACCTGCCTCCTCAATAATTGAAGATGCTGCAGTTTCTACTTCACTTAATCTTTGAATAATCTGATTCATCTGCATGCCTCCTTTTTCGCACATTCATTATAGTATGATGATACAAAATTGTCATTGGCGAATTGTTTTAAAAAACTCAAATAAATTTCATATTTTTTTTGTTAATTTTTTGTCATACTGTGACGTTTTTCTCTCGTTTACGATCGTTTTTGACGCGTTGACTTTTTAGTAACTATCATATATACTTCTTATATAAGAAGCTTTGTGGTTTGCAATTCCATTGTTTTTTGATTTGCAGACCGCTGCAATTAAGTTTGAGGGAGGTTGGAATATGAAACATTTTGCTGTTACCATTACCAGAACCTGCGGTGCCGGTGGTACTTCCATCGCAAAGATTCTTTCCGCTCATTATGGAATTGAATACTATGACCGTATGCTGCTTCGCCTGGCTGCCGGAAACAGCGGCATCAATGAAGCAGTCTTTGCTGCAGCCGATGAGGATACAAAGAAAAGCCCACTGTTTAACGCCTTTAAGAAGGTCTATAACGGAGAGCATATCCTTCCGGAAAAAAGCGAATATGCGACAAGTGATGACCTGTTTGCCTATCAGGCAAAGGTTATGAAAGAATTAATCAAGGAGAACTCTTTTATTGTAATCGGAAGAGGCGGAGATTATGTATTAAAAGATTATCCGTATTTAGTTCGTGTATTCGTTCACTCTCAGTATAAGGATTGTCTTGCGCATGAAATGGAAATTATGCAGTGCAGTGAAAAGGATGCTGCCGAGCGCATCGCAAAGACAAACAAATACAGAAGTGATTATTACAAGCATTTCACCGGAAGAGAATGGATGGATGCAAGAAATTATGATCTTGTTTTGGATACAAGCCGCTACACCTATCAGCAGTGCGCAGAGATGATTGAAGCAATCGTTGCTGAACGCATGAAAGACTGAGAGGTCGGGGATGAGATTACGCAACGTCAGAGGCGCACGTGAGGAAATGCTTGTAAATCCCTACGTGATTCAAGAGCCACAGCAGTACAAAGGACATGTTGCTGTTCAAATTTTTGGCAACAACAATCCGATCTTCATTGAGGTTGGAATGGGCAAGGGACAATTTATCACATCGCTTGCTGCACTTCATCCAGAAATAAACTACATCGGAATTGAGAAATACTCTTCTGTTTTGATCCGTGCCATTGAAAAGCAGGAAGATCTTCAGCTTCCAAATTTAAAGTTTCTTCGCTTTGACGCAGAATATCTTCCTGATATTTTTGCACCAGGCGAAATTGCTCACATTTATTTAAATTTTTCCGACCCATGGCCAAAAGACCGACATGCAAAGCGCCGTCTTACAAGCAGCCGATTTTTAGGGCTGTATGACCAGATTTTAGCAGACGGCGGTATTGTCGAATTTAAGACCGATAATCAGCCGCTATTTGATTTTAGTCTGGAATCTGTAAAAGAATCTGGCTGGACACTTCTTATGCAGACACGCGATCTTCACCATAGTGAGTTTGCTAATGGCAATGTCATGACAGAATATGAAGCAAAATTTTCTGCCATTGGAAACCCAATCTATAAATTAGAAGCCGTTCACGATAGAAAAGCTTAATTATGCAAATGATCACAAAATGCTCCTGCCGCATATCTTGTGGCAGGAGCATTTTATTTGGAGGTCTCCATGCATTGTCATCATTTTCGCAAATTTATTATTCGTCACAGCTGCTGTCCTTTTTTCGACTGCACTCTGTTACATTTATATCGCTGTTTTCAAACTGCCGCCAAAGCCTGTGCCCACTCAAAGAAAAAATGTTCTTCAAAGCGGCCTTGAAAATATTTTTAATTTTTTTCAAAAAACTGTTGACAAAGCAATTGAGCTATGATATTATATAGGAGTCGCGTGAGTGACAAGCAAAAAGAAGTGCCTCTAGCTCAGTTGGTAGAGCACTGACTCTTAATCAGGGTGTCCAGGGTTCGAACCCCTGGAGGCGCATGATTTAGAAGCATCCGAGTTAATCGGGTGCTTTTTTTGTGCTATCGCAAAGCGTTCAGTTTCAAGACGTAAAAAAAGATGGCACAGCTACGTACCATCTCTATTTGATTAAACCTCATCTTCGTTTGTCAGCACATCCTTCTCTATAAAATAGGACGCTGTTTTCCCTGAATATACATTCTTGCTATATATTCTCCCATAATTCCCAAAATTAAAAGTTGGATACCTCCAATTAAAAGAATCAATGCGACAATTGTTGCATATCCCGGCACATCTACACCGCAGATCAGCCGCTGCAAAACAACCACAATAAAATAGATAACAGCAAGAAGTGACGTGAATGATCCAAGCACAGTTGCAATTTTTAACGGTGCAGTTGAATAACCAATGATGCCCTCCACCGCATACTTAAACAGTTTCCAGAAACTCCACTTTGTCTTTCCTGCATGACGCTCCTCGGCAACATAAGGAATATAGTAAG
>ENA-OQAA01001596-OQAA01001596.1-human-gut-metagenome-genome-assembly--contig:-NODE-1596-length-10884-cov-1.573301_pt1 | contig 10884 bp, 13 predicted proteins | sample MGYA00242489_ERZ504515 | MGnify/ENA primary metagenome ERZ504515 (study PRJEB26092, sample SAMD00036237) | human gut metagenome | host: Homo sapiens | study: EMG produced TPA metagenomics assembly of...
ATCGATACCGAACTTGAACATATAAGTAAACTCATAGGCCTCATCGTCTGTAGGAGAGTGGCGGTGACCCCCACATAAGCCACTTCGGCATCCTTCAGATAACCTTTGGTATGTCCCGAATGTCCCCACTGTCCAACAAATCCGGTATAGGAAGGTACAATGACCTCACTCTTGTTCCCTCCGCACCGGAAAGTGGCGGCATAGTCCCCGTCCGTAGCGGCAGCCAGAAAATACAGTTTATTATACTTTTTACCTTCCGGTAGAACAATAGTATCACCATTGCACGTCATTCCGTTGGCGGCATCTTTCTCGCCGAGCTGGAAAGGAATCCCGTTTACAGTCAGGGATTCGGGCAACAGTTCTGCCGCAAACGAATAACCCGACTCAAAATCAGCTTCACCGCGGAACTCGTTGAATGAGGAACATTTACAGTTATAGGACAACGGTAAAGAGGCATACTGCAATTGATAAGCGTCCTCGCCCGATGACTTCAAACGTACCTTGAATGTCTTTATAGAATAAGGCTTTATACTTACAGACAGCCCGTTTCCACTGAATTCGGCCGAACCGATACTCTTTTCAGTGCCATCCGCTTCGCAGGCACTGGCAATCTCGCCTGCAAAAGAAAGTACCGCATCCTGCACCTTCTCACCGCCTATCTCATAGACACGCACTACATACTCATCCGAGTTCTCGGCTTTCTTCAATGCCTTGATAATGACATTGCGGTTATTGGAAGAGACGAAAGAGAACTCCTTACCCAATGTACCCCTATGTTTATCGGTACGGAAAGCTTTCAGCTTCTGGTTCAATATCTCCGCCTTCTCTATGGTGACAGCCTTGTCAAGTCCACCGGCATGACCCACCAGACTGTATGTAAAGCAATGATGCCCCGAAGTCCTGGCGGTTCTGGTAGGCATAATCCTTGTCTGTTTCGGGGGTATGCAGCAGGGTCAGGCGGAGGGTGTTGTCGTCCGGCTTGTCCCAGCCGTATTTGCTGTCATTCAAGACAGATACGCCATAGTTTCCACTACGGTCAGTCAAATCGGCCCAATACTGTGCATAGACTTCGTAGGCAGTCTCCGTATTGTTGCCCCGCCTCACACTTCCAAGTCCCAAATCGTAGGTGGCTTCCGTATTTGCCATGTTCAAAGGAAATTCGGCCTTCAACAAAGCATTGGACAACTGCCAGTCCACCTCATTGTAAAAGTCTATGCGGTCGGCACGGCTACCCTCATACAAACGGATGTACTGCTTGAAGAGTGACTCTCCATAACGTTTCTCGATGCAGAGTGACTTGCGCAGCTCACCATCCTCCACCAGTGTCATCTTCACATCCTCTGTGATGGAAACCGGTTCCCGGTCTATAGTCTCCTTCAAGATCTCCCAAGCAGGCCACATGTAGGACTTGTTCTGCGTGAAGAGTGCCAGACGAATGGATTTACCGGGTTTCACCAGCTCCTTGCCGTTCTTCTTGTCAAACAGTGAAACAATATCACCCTTCGTATCCAACGTTATCTTATAAATGGAATTCTCCAATGCATTGAATCCACAGATACCCGGGTGTCAGCCGACGAACCGGAAGTGCGGACATCATATACCGCATAACCGGTAGCGGGCACAATAGCCTCTATCAAGAGTCTGGCTTTACCGTCAGCATAGGACAGCAATTGGGCGGCCACTTTCCGGCCATTCATATCATATACGGTAATCCCTTTCGGTTTCTTTGGCAAGGCAAGTTCCACCTCTGCCATATCGGAAACCTGGAATCCAAGCGCATTGTAAAGCACCACGGTATCCCTTTCACCCTGGTATCCATCTTTCTTGCCACAGCATCAATGGAGGAAGTAAGAATACCGGAGAACTGCTTGAGGGAAATCAACTCGTCATTCCATGAGAATTCATAAGCCCGCGGTATACTTGTTCCCGTAAGGTCATCATGGAACTGATGGAAAATGAAACGCTGCCAGTTCTCAGTCAATGCAGCTCCGGGATAGGAAGCTTGGTTCAGCCATTCGGCTACAACGGAAGAGCGTTCCGCTGCATCCCCCAAAAGCTCATTCTGACGGTTGTACAGCTTCATGGTAGCCTGGGAAGTATAACATCCGGTACCGTGAACATCCATCAACAGTTCACCGTTGAACTTGGGCAGTTCCGGATGGCTTGCGTAAGGCTGGAAGTCTTTAGTATATCCGGTCACTCGTGGCACTGACAATCTGCAACGGACTATTGCCTTGCAGGCCTTTCTCTACGGCACGTACAGACTCCAATGTAGGTGAACCGCCTATGTCTCCCGTACCGTAATAGCGGTAGACCATGTGAAGCGGAGAGTGGGCAGTCAATTCCAACAAGTTTTTGTTTTCCGACAAGTCTTCGTCCTCAAAACGCTGGTTATAATCATATCCATGAGCCATCATGATGTAGAGCCGTCTATACCTTTCCATAGACCGACAGTGAAAGGATATTTGTCGTTACCGTAGAACGGTTTGTTGCGCCACTGCAACTTCTGGGAGGAGAAGCCGATCAGTCCGCAATGGGACGCAATGGCAGGAAGTGTCCAGCCAAAACCGAAACAGTCCGGCAAGAAAATGTCCGTGCTCTCCACACCGAATTCCTTCCGGTAATAATCCTGGCCGAGCATGATGTTACGAATCGCAGACTCTATGGAAGGAACCAGCGTATCAGTGGCATCCCAGCTGGCTCCACTAATATGCCAACGACCGCTCTCTATGAATTTCTTCATCTCTTCGTATTGCGCCGGATAATATTCCTTCATCCAAGCATATTTCACTCCACCTTCAAAATTAAAGATGTATTCCGGATATTGCTTCAGCAGAAACAAATTCTGACTGATCGTGTTCCATACATAATCCTTGATTGTGGTCTGGATATCCCAGTTCCACTGTGTGTCCAAATGTGCATCAGACACATGTAGGCTTCGGTTTTGCGCTAAGCACATTCTGAGCATAGGTACCGCCACCCATTAGCAAGGCGGATACCAATACTGCAATCTGTTTTTTCATTTTCTGTTTATTTATTGTGTTTAAAGGTTTTATTTATTGCAGTTCGCTGATCTCGGCGAAAAACTCAATCATACAGGCATTCTCCAGTAGACTCTTGAACTGCTCTTTTCTGTTTCCCGACCAATCATTACTAAACAAGCCATTCTCATCACGCGTATAGTTCCAGGCATAATCCGCATTCTCAATCATGGTCTTTATGTACGCCTCATTCCTATCAACCAGATATAGTGCCTTCAAACCTCTGAACAAGATTACATTAAACCAAGGAGTTCCCGGGAAGAATTTCATCTCTCCTGTTGCGATAGGCTGTACCTTCAGAAAGAAACGGCAGGAACCCTCGGCTGTCTGCTGCGCCTCCTTCAGGTAACGCTTTTCTCCAGTTGCCTGATAGAGAAGTACACCGGCCTGAATCATCTGCCCGCTGTTATAAGTATATTTGGCCGGATCCACTTTTCCCTGCAAATTCTTGTTGTCCCAATATACAAAGTCAGAAGGGTCACAAAGATTGTCACGGTCCATTGATAGGTCTTCTTAGCTTGCTCAAGGTATTTTGCATCCTTAGTCAACTTAAACAGCTTCATACAGAGAACAGTAGCCGGAGCATTCGAACAAGTGTTTTTTGATTCTTTCTTCTGTTCGCACCAATAGATTCCTCCCCCCAACTCTTCGGACCATCCGGAATAAATATAGTCATGCAGCTGGATGGCTTTTTCCAGATACTCCTTGTCACCAGTCCGTTCATAGTAATCACAGAAATCAATGGCCACCCAGTCATTGTCATCGTAATGAACGATCATTATGACCTGCAAAAGCCGGATACGACTGGTAACAATGGGGAATCCGGTAGAGTCCCAATAAAGGTCCAGTCCCGGCTTTATCTGCCGGTCCATCAGTTTTCTGTACTTCTTTTGCCCGGAAACCTTATACAAAGAAACACAACCGGATACCAAGGCTGAATAAGGCCACAAGAAAGAGACCTCCTGCTGGTTAACAACAGCGCCGGTATTGGCCGTATATGTAATTCTCTGCTCCGGGTTTCTTGGATAAGTTTCGTCAGCAGGCCATACTTCTCCACTTTATAGAGAGTAAGTATCTGCTGAAGCAAAGAATCGGCTCGTTGCAGATAGATTTGTTTGCTTGTCTGTGCAGACAAGCAAACCGGTAACGAGAGAGCTATTAATAAAAATAAATTCCTAAGCTTCATATCCAATTCAAGTCAAGTGATTATTATTCCAGCTTCATATCGGCACACATCAGGAAAGCATTGTATGGCCCCCACATGGACATGATGAACCAAAGCTGGTCATCATTGTCTTTCAACGGATGTATGTAAGCGCAATACAAAGCTGGATATCTGTCCGCTTCCGCCAATACTTTCGGCTCGCTCCACTGGACGAGATCCTTCGATGTACAATAAAGAATGGCATGCCTTTTGGTCAAAGGAGTCTCGTCATGATTCGGATCATAATTATAAGTCAGAATCCAACGCTCAAACTTCTTGTGCCATATCAGCGACGCTTCTCCTACGGGACCTCTCAATACCGGAGTAGCGGCAGCCTCATTTCCACGTATCCACTCTTTACTTTCACCGTTCCAGTATTCATAGGCCTTCATATCCAGAAGATCTTTCTCAAGGAAACGCGCCAGATACGCAGCATCACCACGTCCGGCCTGTGTGCCGAGCATATAAATCCATCCGTCACATTTGGCATAAGCCACTTGCGAAAAATGACTGTCGGGAGAAAAAGTCACCTCTTCACGCCGCTCCCATGTCCGACCGTCATCATTGGAAGTATAGACAGAAGAAAAATTGGTAAGCCAGCGTCCATGAGGCGCTCCCCAATCATAGATGTTCATAATATGGACACAATCCGTTTTACCGGCCCGAATAGCACTCGTAGGGATGGAAGTCTGGTATACCTCCGGATTCGTCTTACCGCCCGCACATACCTCAAGCGCCTTACCATCGGCATCAAGCAGCATTGAATCTATTTTAAGACCGTCTGTAAGCTCTGTATCCGATGAAAAAGCCAGTACGTTGGAACGCCAGTTGGAACCATTGCCACCATTTTTATTCACGACAAAACCTTCTCCACTGGTATCTCCGAAAAACATGCCCACACGGTTTCCATCCATATGCCACATTAACCCCAAATCCGTTCCATATACATCAAAGTCAGGTCCGGTATTATTGGGATTCAGCAATGTATCTCCCGGCAAAGGATCACCCGTGACACGGGATATCATACGTACATTATCAATACACAGCGTTTTTTCACTATCAGCATCCTTACAAGCCATATTGCCCGTCAAACTACAGGTAACAAGCCCGAACAGTAAAATTTGTTTAGTTCTCATTCTTATCAATTCCATATACAAGTACACATTCCCACATCTATTCCTTTATTCTTTCCAGGATAATCAGTCCCAGTTCAAACTGGTCCCCACCGTTATTATTTCTCACATGGAAAGTGACTGAATTGGTTTGTTCCGTCAAATTGATGTCTCCTACATGTACTCTGTCTTTAGACACTTCTTTGTCCTTCTTAGTAGAGATCCATCCGGACAGTTGCTTCTGGCGTTGCCAAACCTGGAAGTCGGCACCATTCGGTTTCTCAAAATAGTTTATCAGCACTTTATATTTTCCTTCGGGCACATCGTTCAGCATGATGCGCACTACTCCTCCATGCTGGGTGGTCATACGGATTCCACGCTCATTTGTTACCTGGACACCTCCACCAAGACTCAGCTGCATCAGTTGAGGGAAATAGATATGTTCTGTCGGCTGATATACAGTGCGTAATTCAGCAGTAGGCTCTTCTCTGCCTTGCAATGGCTGGGCTGCATAGAAGAATCCAACAGATGTATAATCTACCGGAAATTATTTTTTACTTCACCATGTTCCATTCCATGATAGATTTCCTTCTCATAGGACATTTTGTCGGCCAAGAAGAAACGGTATCCACCGGTTCTGGCATCGGAAGCGAATAATCCAGGCAACCATGGAGGGGGAGGCTGTTTCCTCTGTCCCAACGATCCAATAAAGCATACCAGCCACCGTTGTAATAGTCTTCGGAACCGGTGCCGTGCAGACGCATTTTATTATCTACGTAAGTGCTGTCGTCCCCTTCGAAGAACAAGGTCATTCCCGGACGCAGGCCTTGTGCCTGATGGATGGTTCCTACATAATGTCCTTTTCCTTTTTGTGCAGCAAACTTATGGAAAATGCCGAGAGGAGTTTTCTCTCTACGCCATACAGAATAGAACTTACCCTCTTCCTTCACATTACGCTTATTACTGTTATAGTACACTTTAACGTTTACAGAAATAGGAGATTGCTGAATACCTTCTCTCTTTTTATAAATCATCTTCATAGAAGCTGACTTGTCAAAAGGCATTGGCAGATAGCAGTAGTTGGAAGTACCTTGCTTACCCATTAAGATACTCCGCATTGCTCCTTTTCCATAGGCATATCCAAAAAAATCAGCAACGGGGGCATAAATAGCCTCCACCTTCTCATTATCCCATTTAGCTGAAAGAATCACATCTTTGTATAAACCTTCGAAAGATGTTCCGCCATCAATCGACATACCTACAATACGTCCCGGTTCTGCCATCTCAAAGAAAGAAACTTCTTCTCCCGGACTCAGTGTAAATACCTTTTCTTCCGTCTGTACACCAGCTGATTTTCCAAAGGTATAATTCGTTACAGCAGGAGACAAGTCAGCCCATATTCTATTCACCTCAGCCAACAAATCCTTATCCTGCTGTGAGAATTCACCGGTATAGGTTTCCACCTTCTTTTCCGGCAAGTTACGGTATTGTATCTGAATGAATTCCAATTTAGGTCCATCGAAAACAATTTTGCAGGACTTTTTGTACGTAATGGGCAGATAACAATAAAAACCACCGATTTCATTACCACAAACGGGCTTTGTAAACGGATAAACCTTACCGGAAAACAAATCCGAGAACTTTATTTTCAGACCGGGCTCTTTCTGTCCATCAAAATAGAAATAGAGCATATTGTCCGTCGGTGTAGGAGTCCAGATTCGGTTGATGACTCCGGGGCCTTCCATCTCAGCAATCACCAACTTATCACCTTCCTTACGAAGGAAAGAATAAGTACCCGCAAAACCATCATCATTGCCTCCGGTACGGTCGTAACTCGAGAACTGCTCCACATAAGAGCCAGTGCGATACTCCGGCAATTTATCCACTCTTTTCAATAACTCCAGCTCATCCGTCCATCTGTATGGGTTCTGAGCCACGGCATACGAGCCTGCCAATAGAATGGCAGACAAGAAAACAGAAACTTCTTTCAAATTAATTTTCATAAACTATTTTACTATATGTTTTTTAAAAAGGCAAGGAGAGAATGCCTGTTTAAACGGTATCTCTCCTCACTGACAGTATTATTTCAATAGAAAGGATTATGGTCTATAAAACCACATCAATTCTCCTCTTCTGAAAGTACCATGGTATTTACGCCAAAGAATTTGGCCCATTGTACATTGTTCGGGCCCGGTTTCATCTCGATATAAACAACACCTTCGTCATTAGGCTCAATACCCTTAATCTCTACCGTTCTATCTAAATTATAGTCATTAACCAAATAAGCAACGCCATCGTTCTTTCCGATTACATGGAACTCGGTTTCAGTTCCACGGTCATTGATGTGAGCATAGAACTGAACGTATATTTTGTTCCTTGAGAGAGACCTGTCACCTTAAATCCACTGAGCGGAATCTTAATACCGTCGCTGAAAAACATATCCTCAGAAGCTGTTTTTGGAAGACCCAAATTATTATTCAAACCGCGAGCCAATTTCCGGAAAACGGTTTGTCCACCTCGATGCCGAAAGTAGTAGGACGACCTCTTTGGTCGAGCATATTTACCAATCCGGGGTCTTTGGGATTCCTATAGTTGTTAAACGGAGCCGGAGAATCAATGACACCAAAGTCAATGTAACACGTCTTAGGAGTCTTGGTAACAGTCAAGTCACTAAAGTAGCACAACTTGCCATCGGCTGTCTCTACCTTGATAACCGTTTTTCCAACGGCAATAGGCGTAATGACGGCTGCGTTGTTTTCTACACCTTCAATGGTCGCTACATCGGAATCGAGCACGCTCCATTTCAACAGATAGGAATCACCCGCCAAAGTGTCAACGGAAGCGGTGACAGTGACATTCTCGTCAATCTCCACATAAACTGCCGATTGATCGATACGGACAAACTTACGATTGGACAAGTCCACCTCATTATCATCCGAGCAAGACATCAATGTGGTAAACGCTAACGCCATCGTACAAAAAATGAATTTTATTGATTTCATACTTGTTCTCTAATTATTTATTAATATCCGGGAGCTTGTCTCAAATTGGGGTTGATGTCCATCTGAGCCTGCGGAACGGGCCATAAATACATTCTTTTGTTGAAGGTACGGCTCTTGTAGTAAGTTCTCTTATAAAAAGCCTTCGGATTGTTCACATCATCGCTCTTCTCAGAACCGTCATGATTCATACCATAAAGCTTGCCGCCCAGGTATTTGTCGGCAATCTTCCACGACGGAGGTCATGGAAACGGATACCTTCACAATTGAACTCTACCCGACGTTCTTGCTGAATGGCGGCACGCATTTCTTCCTTACTCAGCCCTTCCTTCAAAGCGGGAATTCCGGCACGTTCACGAATCAAGTTCACATACTTATATACATCGGGAGTGGGAGCTGGCGAAGACTCGTTCAATGCTTCCGCATAGCCCAAATACGCTTCAGCCATTCTGTATAAGATACCCGGCTGATATACATGCTTTTTATCTCTGGGAAATACATCCAAAGAGATTCGCTTACGGACATTATAACCGTTCTGCGGAGAGTCGAAAGTCATATCCGTATCACGGCCTCCTTGAAGGAAGTTCACACGACGGTTATCAACTCCCAGCCATGCGCCATTATAGATGACGGAAACATAGAAGCGAGGCTCCCGGTTGCAATACATGTTGTAGGTACCTTCTTCTGTTACCGGGCTTACACCGGTTTCTTTATTGGCAAGGTTCGAAGGTCCACCGCCCGGCCACTTCGTGGTTCTATACTCTGTATTGGTAGAGAATCCGTTTTCCACATACCCCGATTCCGGGTTGATAATGGGCGAACCATCCTCGTTATATCCCAATATAGGCATTTCACCGTTCTTCATATAAAAAGCGTCCACCAGTTCCTGAGTAACACCCATAGCGGCATTTCCACCGATACCTTTCGGCAGATGATGAGCCTGCCAGGAGTTCAGGTTCTCATTTTCGGGGCGTCCGAAAAGAATCTCCTTATTACCTTCTGAGAAGCGTTTCAACGACATGTTATAGTAAGACATGAAGGGGTCAATGCTTCCATCCACATTATATTCATAGTACAGCTTATGTCCGGCTGCTTCGGCTGCCTTTATCAAGTCGAGATGAGCTTTGGCAGCCTTTTCCCATCTTTCCGGTTTGGCTTCGGCATCAAAAAGGAATTCTCCTTCTGAGTTCTTTCAGTCCTTGAGGTCCGGATTGCCATTGAACAACGGACTTGCGGCAAATAACAGTGTTTTGGCACGTATTGCCAAAGCCATGATAGAGGTGGCCCTGCCCAATCGGTATTATTGGGATAGACAGCGGCAGATGTTCTGACACTTCCAGCAGCTCTTTGTCAATCCAATCTACCACTTCGGCATAGGGTCTTTGGGGCGTCATCATCTCCGATTCGGGCGCATCGACGGCAACAAGCACACCGGGAGTAAACGGTATGGCACCATACAACTCAATCATCAAAGAGTAATAGTAGGCTATCAAGAAGCGGACTTCGTACTTCATCTGGTTGACATAAGATTCCGTCAGGTCTTTTTCTGGAAGTACTTTTGCCTCCTGCAAGAAGATAAGGCCGGGAACGTATGCGCTTGTGCAATTCTACCCAATAATTGGGACCCATGTTGAGATAGGACTCCAGTTTCCGGTGGTGTAGGCATACACACTTCTCCATCCATACGGCGACCAATCTTGGGGAATAGTGATATCATCGCCCATAATGTTATAACCTTGCTCCTTGAAATACCCCCACATGGGGCTGGGAATGGATGAATAAACACCTGCCAACCAGTCCTCAGTCCTTATCTTGTCCGTGAAAATCATCTCCATGGTAAGCTGGTCGTCGGGAGCCTTGTCCAAGAAATCGTTGCAACTCGTTGTCAATGCCAGGGTGCACGACAATAAGACAGCTTTTGCTATAGATTTATATTTTTTCATTTTCTTCGTATCTTAATTAATTGTTGAAATTGATGCTAAAACCCACTGATACAGATTTCATCTGTGGGTATCTCAATCCATCGGTAGTTTCCAGTTCGGGGTCCCAAAGCTTGAAGTTGGAGAACGTCAGCAGATTGGTTCCTCTTGCAAACAAACGGCAGCCGCGGATGCAATTTGGTAGTCCAACGTTGCGGAAGAGTATATCCAAGTTCCAGATTCTTCAGGCGCAGGAAACTCATGTCACGCAACCACCATGTGGAAGCTTGTTCATTGTTTGCCACAGCCTTGTCTCCCATACGGGGCCAGAATACATCTTGCCTCGGATTTTCAGGTGTCCAACGGTTGTCAATGTTCGAATAGATGTTACCAGCACCTAAGGAAGAACCCGGCAACCAGGTCTCTCCGCCCAAGAGCTGGTAGGTTTTACCTGTTCCTTGGAAGAATACTCCCAAATCGAACGACTTTATAGCTTACTGTAGCTCCAAAACCATAGACAATCTCGGGAATACGTGTACCACCAATGGCTGTTTTATCTACTGCGGTCACTTCACCATCCCGTTCAAATCTTTGTATTTAATGTCACCG
>ENA-OQAA01001597-OQAA01001597.1-human-gut-metagenome-genome-assembly--contig:-NODE-1597-length-10884-cov-1.447337_pt1 | contig 10884 bp, 16 predicted proteins | sample MGYA00242489_ERZ504515 | MGnify/ENA primary metagenome ERZ504515 (study PRJEB26092, sample SAMD00036237) | human gut metagenome | host: Homo sapiens | study: EMG produced TPA metagenomics assembly of...
TTGATAGTTAACAATTAATAATTAAACATTAAAATATAATTCCAATGGGAAGAGCATTTGAATATAGAAAAGGCTGCCAAATTGAAAAGATGGGGGTCACATGGCAAAGACCTTTACAAGACTGGGTAAACAAATTGCTATTGCGGTAAAGGCTGGTGGCCCGGAACCGGAAAATAATCCGACTTTGCGTTCGGTTATCGCTACTTGTAAGCGTGAGAATATGCCGAAGGATAACATTGACCGTGCTATCAAGAATGCAATGGGTAAGGACCAGAGCGATTACAAAGGAATGACTTATGAAGGATACGGTCCTCACGGTATTGCTGTATTCGTAGATACGTTGACTGACAATACTACCCGTACAGTTGCCGATGTACGTTCCGTATTCAATAAGTTTGGCGGAAACTTGGGTACTATGGGATCATTAGCTTTCCTGTTCGACCATAAGTGTATGTTTACTTTCAAGAAGAAAGACGGCATAGATATGGAAGACTCATTCTTGACCTGATTGACTACGATGTAGATGATGAGTTCGAAGAGGATGAAGAAGAAGGAACAATCACTATCTATGGCGATCCGAAGAGTTATGCAGCTATCCAGAAACATCTGGAAGAATGTGGTTTTGAGGATGTCGGTGGTGAATTTACTTATATTCCGAACGATACGAAAGAGGTGACTCCCGAGCAACGTGAAACTTTGGACAAGATGATAGAACGTCTCGAAGAGTTTGATGATGTGCAAACAGTTTATACCAACATGAAGCCGGAGGGTAGTGAAGAGTAATGAAGTATACTTATAAGACTCAAGGTACATGTAGTTCTCACATTGAATTGGAAATAGAAGATAATATAATAACGGATATTGCGTTTTGGGGAGGTTGTAACGGAAATTTGCAAGGTCTTTCCCGTCTGGTGAAAGGAATGTCGGTAAATGATGTGATTTCCCGTCTGGAAGGAGTACGTTGCGGAAGGCGTTCGACTTCTTGTCCGGATCAGTTGTGCCGGGCGCTACATGAAATGGGATTCTAACTAAATCCCTGTACTTTAAAAATATAGGTTGGCCCTCGGTGTTGTACAATGCCGGGGGCTTCTTTTTTGAACTGAAGTGTGGCTCGCTTGTTATTATTTCGTAATTTTACGCCATTTAAAGAACGAACGATGAAAAATATTCTGAAAGACTTGAAACGCAGAGACCACAAGCGTTATTTAGGTGGTCTGGACGTTTTTAAATATATTGGTCCCGGGTTGCTTGTTACAGTTGGTTTTATTGATCCGGGAAACTGGGCTTCCAACTTTGCGGCGGGTTCCGAATTTGGGTATTCCCTGCTTTGGGTGGTAACTTTGTCAACGATCATGTTGATTGTATTGCAGCATAATGTGGCTCACTTGGGCATTGTTACAGGTTTGTGTTTATCTGAAGCAGCCACAAAATATACGCCAAAGTGGGTCTCACGTCCTATTTTGGGCACTGCGGTGTTGGCATCCATATCGACTTCCCTTGCCGAAATATTGGGAGGTGCAATTGCCTTGGAAATGCTTTTTGATATCCCTATTATATGGGGAGCTGTATTGACAACCGTCTTTGTCGTCATCATGCTTTTTACGAATTCGTATAAGAAGATAGAGCGTTCCATCATTGCCTTTGTTTCCGTTATCGGATTATCCTTTATTTATGAGTTGTTCCTGGTGAAGATTGACTGGCCGATGGCTGTGGAAGGATGGGTGACACCTGCTTTTCCGAAAGGGAGCATGCTGATTATTATGAGCGTGTTGGGAGCAGTGGTGATGCCGCATAACTTATTCCTGCATTCGGAGGTGATTCAGAGCCATGAATATAATAAGCAAGATGATAGTTCTATTCGTAAGGTTTTGAAGTATGAGTTGTTTGATACGCTCTTCTCTATGATTGTGGGATGGGCTATTAATAGTGCAATGATATTGCTGGCTGCTGCTACTTTCTTTAAGAGTGGTATTCAGGTTGAAGAGCTGCAACAGGCGAAGTCTTTGCTGGAGCCTTTGCTTGGAAACAGTGCCGCGGTTGTCTTTGCTCTGGCTTTGCTGATGGCAGGTATTTCATCCACCATTACAAGTGGCATGGCGGCGGGTTCTATCTTTGCCGGTATCTTCGGAGAATCCTATCACATCAAGGATAGTCACTCGCAGGTGGGTGTGATCCTTTCATTGGGTATCGCCTTGTTGCTGATATTCTTCATTGGCGATCCTTTTAAAGGACTGTTGATTTCGCAAATGGTGCTGAGTATACAGTTGCCTTTTACCGTTTTCCTGCAAGTCGGGTTGACATCTTCGCGTAAGGTAATGGGGCAGTATGTCAACAGTAAATGGAGTAGTTTCGTACTTTACGCTATTGCGGGTATTGTAACCGTCTTAAATATTATGTTATTAATATCTGAATTATCATGAAACAGGAACGTTTGAACAGTCGCTTTTTGAAAGTACTGCCATGAGTGCAGAAGAATCTGGGAATGGAGGTCGCAATCTGAGCATTGCCTACTCCTTTACTGAAACCCCTTTTGGGGAAATACTGATGGCTTCTACCTCTAAGGGAATCTGTTATCTGGCTTTTGTTACTGAAAGCCGGGATGCTGTATTGGATGAATTGAAGCATATCTTTCCGCATGCTGCCTACAGAGAGCACAGAGATGAACTTCAGCAAAAGACGGTTAATGCTGTCCTGTCTATAGATAAAGAGAATATTGATGTGTTGCCATTACATCTGAAAGGAACAGAATTTCAGCTGAGTGTATGGAAAGAGCTGCTGAATATTCCCTTGGGTGGTATTACCTCATACGGAAAAATTGCACAGAAATTGCAAAAGCCGAATGCTTGTCGTGCTGTTGGCTCTGCTGTGGGCGATAATCCTGTATCGGTACTTATACCTGTCACCGGGTGTTGCGTACGGATGGTGGATTAGGAGGTTATCATTGGGGGTTGGAACGCAAAGTGAAACTTCTGGAATGGGAGAAAACTCTTAATAAATAAGATAAAAATAAACGATCATATGAAAATTATTACATATAATGTAACGGGCTGCGTGCAGCTGTTAGTAAAGGTTTGCCGGAATGGCTGGAACAGGAACAAGCTGATGTGGTGTGCATTCAAGAAACTAAATTGCAGCCGGATCAATATCCGGAAGAAGCATTGAGTACATTGGGGTATAAGCATTATCTCTATCTGCGCAGAAGAAGGGGTATAGCGGGGTAGCCATCTTGACTAAAAAGAGCCGGACCATGTGGAATATGGCATGGGAATAGAAGAATATGATAATGAAGCCGTTTTATCCGTGCCGATTTTGGCGATATATCTGTCGTAAGTGTTTATCATCCTTCAGGAACGAGTGGTGACGAACGCCAGGCATTTAAGATGGTGTGGTTGGAGAAGTTCCAGGAGTACGTGACGGAGCTGCGAAAATCACGTCCGAAACTTATACTTTGCGGAGATTATAATATCTGCCATGAACCGATAGATATTCATGATCCTATTCGTAACGCTACTAATAGTGGTTTCTTGCCCGAAGAACGGGAATGGATGACGCGTTTTCTGAATGCCGGCTTTATCGATACTTTCCGTTTGTTGCATCCCGAACAGCAGGAATATACGTGGTGGAGTTATCGTTTCAACTCCCGCGCAAAGAATAAAGGATGGCGTATTGATTATTGTATGGTGACCGAACCTGTTCGCCCGTTACTGAAAGAGGCGCGTACTTCTGAATGATGCTGTACATTCTCGATCATTGTCCCTATGTTGTTGGATATAGAAGGCTAAAAAGGGATAGGGTAATGTTTGAAGAAAGAATAGAGAAAGCGGTAGAGTTTTTTAAGAGTGGTTATAATTGCTCCCAGTCTGTGGTGCTTGCTTTTGCCGACATGTATGGATTTACGCAAGAACAGGCGGCGCGTATGGCAGCTTCCTTCGGTGGAGGTATCGGTCGTATGCGTCAGACTTGTGGCGCTGCATGCGGTATGTTTCTGCTTGCCGGACTGGAAACCGGAGCGACTGATCCCAAAGATCGTGAAGGAAAAGGGGCCAATTATGCAGTAGTACAGGAATTGGCTGCCGAGTTTAAGAAACGGAACGGCTCTACAATTTGTGCTGAATTATTGGGGTTGAAGAAGCCGGAAGGAGTGTCTACTCCCGAAGAACGCACCGACCAATATTATGCTAAACGTCCGTGTGTCAGGATGGTGGAAGAAGCTGCCCGCATTTGGTGGAATATCTTGAAAACAGACCGTCTATTTAATGTAAACAAACCATCAGTTTCGCTTGAATGAATCATTCTTTTTGGTCTGACCTGCTGAAAAAATGCTCTTTTTATGACATATAACATAAAAAAGCAGAGAATAATGTGTTATATAACATAAATATAACTATCTTTGCCGCTGAAATAAAATCTGAACCTCGCTAATGAGAGAATTTAGATTAAAGCATGTATAACTAAAAACAAAAGGAAAATGTTAAAAGAAAAAGCTGGTGAAACTGCAGGAAAAATTTGGAGTGCTCTGAATGAGACTGAAGGTTTAACTGCTAAACAAATCAAGAAAGCAACTAAGTTGGTAGACAAAGATTTGTTCTTGGGCCTTGGCTGGTTGCTGAGAGAAGACAAGATCTCTACTCAGGAAGTAGAAGGCGAACTGTTTGTTAAGTTGGTTTAAGAGAGAGATTGACATTTATCTTATAAAAAGAAGCGTTGATACATTTATATGTTATCAACGCTTCTTTTTATGTTCCAGTCCATTGACAAGGGATGTTTAAGGAGCCAGTCTTTCCTGTTTCCAGCTACCATCTTCCTGAAGTATATACTGAATGCGGTCGTGCAGGCGGCTTTCCCGCCCCTGCCAGAATTCGAAGCGGGTAGGAGTTACGGCAAAACCACCCCAGTTGTCGGGACGTCTGATTTCATGTCCCGCCAGCTTGAAGACCTCTTTCACGAAAGCCCGCATAATCTCCATACGACTACTTATCACCCGGCTTTGCGGAGAAATCCTTGCACCTATCTTGCTTTTATAGGGTCTGCTGGAAAAGTAAGTATCCGACACTTGGTCGAGGCATTTTTCGGCTTTACCTTCAATGTGTACCTGTCTTTCCAATTTGTGCCATACAAAAGAGAGGGAAATATATGGGTTATCAGCCAATTGTTTTCCTTTTCGGCTTTCATAATTAGTAAAGAATATAAATTTGTTGTTTTCCACTCCTTTCAGCAAGACGGTGCGTGTAGAAGGATGTCCCTCGGCCGAGACAGTTGCTACTATCATGGCGGTGGGCTCGTCCGCATTGTGGGCAATAGCATCATTCAACCACTCTTCGAATTGCTCAAAAGGATTGTCATTGATGGTGCATTGTGTCAATTTGCCTCTGGTATACTCTTTTCTGATCTCAGATATTTTAGTTTCCATATTTTCTACTTTGTTGTTGTATTTGGAGGATGCAAGAGTGATCCTTATTATTTCTGTGTCGGATAAAGCGGGTTACCGGATTCATCTACTTCGGTCCAGTCTTTGATACTGACATTGGGGAACGATACGGAATTTCCGTCTATAATGCACTGAAGACGTACGAAAATCCTCCTGCCAGTTTGCCCGGAATGGGAATGCCTACGGTATAGGTACGTGGAGTCGTTTCTCCGTCTGCCAATATCTGTAGCGTCAAAGACATAGGATTGGTAGCTTTTGTCGGTAGAACGATGGCCTGCGTGAGAAAACCATTTTTCCCCATAGTGAGCGGAGCAGTATCATAGGTGTAGTGGATTCAATAATTCCAGTCTGTATATCGAGAGTGGCACCCGGAGTGGAGGAAGTATACTTGCTGAAATCAGACTGTCCAGTTTTATACCGTCGCCGGCTGATAAGTCTACTACAACCTGGGTGGCTACATGCTGGAATACAATGGGCATGTGGATTTGTGAAGTTGTGACGTCTTGATCCAGATTTTCCCACCATAGATAGTCAATGCCATTCTTTAACGGAGCGGATATTCCATCTATCAGGTCTGGAGGATAAACGGAGGAGTTTCAGAAAACGCATACATATTATATGATCCGTTACTCAAATACATTTTGTAGCCTTTCAATCCGGTCAATACACCTGCGGAAGCGGTTGAATACAAACCTTCGGCAAAAGGGTCATCGAAATTCCTGTCTGTAGTTTCAAAAGCATAAATCTGACTTACCAGCCTTTAGGCATGGCGACATAGATCTGGTTACTTTACGACTTTCGAGTGAAGCGGAAAGGTGATGAGTGCATCTTCTTTCTCCGAAGGCTGACTGTTGTCGGATTCATTGTTTTCGGGCGATGAGCCATAAATGATTATCTCATTCTTGGAGCATCCGGCCAATAATAGGAGGGAACACGCAAAAATAATAAATTTTTTCATTTCAGTTATGCAGTTTAGGTTATTATGCATACATAACAGTGGATGATAGAATAGTTTTAGGATATATAGACATTTACGACCTCGGATATTGAATAAATCACTTTCAAAACCTCATATTTTTCATTATCTTTGCGCCCGCAAAAGGAGGCGAGCCCGTTGCGAGATATTACCATTTTGTTTTGCGACTGTACTACGAGTTATTCAGCCTCATTTTGTAATATACTTATTTATAGATAGATAATTGTAGAAAATGAAGAATATACGTAACTTTTGCATTATTGCCCACATTGATCATGGTAAGTCTACTTTAGCTGACCGTCTGCTTGAATTTACCAACACCATACAGGTGACCGGAGGCAGATGTTGGATGATATGGATCTGGAAAAAGAGAGAGGTATCACCATTAAGAGCCATGCTATTCAGATGGAGTATACGTACAAAGGCGAAAAGTATGTTCTGAATCTGATTGATACTCCGGGACACGTAGACTTTTCGTATGAGGTTTCCCGTTCTATTGCTGCTTGTGAAGGTGCATTACTGATTGTAGATGCTTCGCAAGGTGTACAGGCGCAAACGATTTCCAATCTTTATATGGCAATTGAGCATGATCTGGAAATTATTCCGGTCATCAATAAATGTGATATGGCGAGTGCCATGCCCGAAGAGGCGGAGGATGAAATCGTAGAGTTGCTTGGCTGCAAACGTAGTGAAATCATCCGTGCTTCCGGTAAGACTGGTATGGGCGTAGAAGAGATTCTGACTGCGGTTATTGAGCGTATTCCCCATCCTGAAGGGGACGAGGAAGCACCGTTGCAGGCTTTGATCTTCGACTCCGTATTCAATTCTTTCCGTGGTATCATCGCTTACTTCAAGATTGTGAACGGGGTGATCCGTAAGGGAGATAAGGTGAAATTCTTCAATACCGGTAAAGAATATGATGCCGATGAAGTCGGTGTACTTAAGATGGAGATGGTGACGCGTCAGGAACTGCGTACAGGTGATGTGGGATACATTATTTCCGGTATCAAAACTTCTAAAGAGGTAAAAGTAGGAGATACGATTACTCACATTGCCCGCCCGTGTAAAGAAGCCATCGCAGGTTTCGAGGAAGTGAAGCCGATGGTTTTTGCCGGTGTGTACCCCATTGAGGCGGAAGACTTTGAAGACTTGCGTTCCTCTTTGGAAAAGCTGCAATTGAACGATGCATCACTGACCTTCCAGCCTGAATCCTCGTTGGCGCTGGGCTTTGGATTCCGTTGCGGATTCCTGGGACTGTTGCACATGGAGATTGTGCAGGAACGCCTTGATCGTGAATTCGACATGAACGTGATAACTACTGTGCCGAACGTTTCTTATAATATTTACGACAAACAAGGTCATATGACAGAGGTGCATAACCCCGGAAGTATGCCCGATCCTACTTTGATAGACCGCATTGAAGAGCCTTATATTCGTGCTTCCGTTATCACAACTACCGATTATATCGGTCCCATCATGACTTTGTGTTTGGGCAAACGCGGTGAACTGGTGAAACAGGAATATATTTCGGGTAATCGTGTGGAAATCTATTATGATATGCCTTTGGGAGAAATTGTTATCGACTTTTATGATAAACTGAAAAGTATCTCGAAAGGATATGCCTCTTTTGATTATCACGCCAGTGGTTTCCGTCCATCCAAATTAATAAAACTGGATATTTTGCTGAACGGCGAACCGGTGGACGCTCTTTCAACACTGACACATTTCGACAATGCGTATGATTTGGGACACCGTATGTGCGAGAAGCTGAAAGACCTGATTCCAAGACAACAGTTTGATATTGCTATCCAAGCGGCTATCGGAGCTAAAATCATTTCTCGTGAGACGATTAAGGCGGTACGCAAAGACGTTACGGCAAAGTGTTACGGTGGTGACGTCAGTCGTAAGAGAAAGTTGCTGGAGAAGCAGAAAAGAGGAAAGAAACGTATGAAGCAGATTGGTAATGTTGAAGTGCCGCAGAAAGCGTTCCTTGCGGTGTTGAAATTAGATTAATATAAAAAAGCATAAAAGCTGATTCATATTAGTCCGGGGATTGTTCTCTTTCTGTAGGACTGTCTTGACAATCCCCTTTGTTTTGAAAATTTCTAACTAATAATAAATGAGAAAAGTTCTATCGTTTTCGGCCTTCCTGGTGGTAGGTCTCTTTATAGCGCAATATCTGCCTGCATGGTCAGGAAGTGATTATGGTACGGTGAAAACTGTATCTAATGTGTTACTATATATTTGTCTGGGATTCATTATGATCAATGTGGGACGTGAGTTTGAGGTGGACAAGTCCCGATGGCAAACGTACGCAAAAGATTATTTCGTTGCTATGGCTACGGCCGCATGCCTTGGTTTCTGATTGCTATTTACTATATTTTTGTTTTACTTCCGCCGGAATACTGGAATAGTTGGGAGGCATGGAAAGAAAACTTGTTACTGAGTCGTTTTGCGGCTCCTACTTCCGCAGGTATATTATTCACTATGTTGCTGCTATCGGACTAAAGTCCAGCTGGATCTACAAGAAGATTCAGGTGCTGGCCATCTTTGATGATTTGGATACCATCCTCTTGATGATTCCTTTGCAAATAATGATGATCGGACCTCGCTGGCAGTTGCTGGTAATTATCCTTATCGTCTTTCTGTTGCTTTCCTTCGGCTGGAAGAAACTGAGTAAATACAATATGCGGCAGGATTGGAAAGCCATTCTGTTTTATTCCGTTCTGGTGTTTGCCGCCACTCAATCGCTTTATCTTATTACAAAGAACTTATATGGAGAAGATGCCAGCATTCATATTGAGGTGTTGCTTCCGGCATTTGTTCTGGGTATGGTCATGAAACATAAGGATATTGATACAGTCTGGGAGCGTAAAGCTTCAACTGGAATTTCATTTATATTTATGTTTCTGGTGGGTATGAGTATGCCCCCGCTTTTGGGAATTAGTCTCCCCGGCGATATGGGATTGAACTCTATAACCGGTTCTCAGGAAATGATGCCTTGGGCATTGATTATTGTACATGTGGTTGTTGTATCATTACTTTCCAATGTCGGTAAGTTATTTCCGGTCTTCTTTTATCGCGATCGTAAATTGAGCGAACGTCTGGCACTTTCCATTGGTATGTTTACCCGTGGTGAGGTAGGAGCGGGAGTTATTTTTATTGCATTGGGCTATAATCTGGGTGGTCCGGCATTGGTAATTTCTGTACTTACTATTGTGCTTAATCTGATATTAACAGGTATATTTGTGCTTTGGGTTAAAAAACTGGCGTTAATGAGCTATCAGGAATAGCTCTTTAACGGTACCGGAGAATCCTTTGGAAATCTAATATTGAAATTGAATATATGATTATTCTACGTACTGTGAAAAACTTTTCGTCATTGAATGTAGTGGCGAGTATCTTATTATTCTTGACAGCTATTCTGGCTGCACTTGTGGCTAATTCTTCGCTGTCTTCTGTGTATCAGGACTTTCTGTTGCAGGAACTGCATTTGCGTATTGGCGATTTTAACTTGCTTTCGCATGGCGGTCATAATCTGACCATGATTGAGTTTATCAATGACTGTCTGATGACGATTTTCTTTTTAGCTGTGGGATTAGAGATAAAACGCGAGTTACTGGTAGGAGAGTTATCCTCTTTCAGGAAAGCTATTCTGCCGTTCATTGCAGCATGTGGAGGAATGATATTTCCGGTTCTGGTTTATTCTTTTCTGGTAACTCCCGGTACTCCTGAAACACAAGGCATGGCTATTCCTATGGCTACGGACATTGCCTTCTCATTGGGAGTGCTTAGTCTGCTGGGCAAGCGCGTACCGTTGAGTCTGAAGATTTTCCTGACTGCTTTTGCTGTGGTAGATGATATTGGTGGTATTCTGGTGATTGCCATTTTTTATAGCTCCGAGGTTGCTTATGGTTATTTGATTGTAGCTGCCATACTTTATACGTTCTTATATTATATGGGAAAGTTTGGTATGACACAGAAGATCTTCTTTCTTTTCTTTGGCATTATTATCTGGTATTTATTCCTGCAATCCGGCATCCACAGCACAATATCCGGTGTGATACTTGCATTTGTGATCCCCGCCCGTCCACGGTGGATGCGGGTAAATATATCCGGCGTATCCGGGCTATTGTCAGTTCTTTCCCGGTGGTACAATCTGATAACATTGTATTGACAAACGAACAGATTGCTACATTAAAGCAAGTGGAGCGGGCTTCGGATCGTGTGATAAGTCCTTTACAATCTTTGGAGGATAACTTGCATGGAGCCGTGAATTTTGTCATTCTTCCTTTATTTGCTTTTGCCAATGCAGGAGTTGTTTTTAGCGGTGGCGGAGAAGTTATAGGAAATGTAGGTCTTGCTGTTGGCTTAGGTCTTCTTTTGGGTAAGTTTTTGGGAATTTATCTTTTCACCTGGCTGACTATTAAAAGCGGGCTTGCCCGTATGCCCGAAGGTATGAACTGGAAAAATATTGCAG
>ENA-OQAA01001598-OQAA01001598.1-human-gut-metagenome-genome-assembly--contig:-NODE-1598-length-10883-cov-2.713276_pt1 | contig 10883 bp, 11 predicted proteins | sample MGYA00242489_ERZ504515 | MGnify/ENA primary metagenome ERZ504515 (study PRJEB26092, sample SAMD00036237) | human gut metagenome | host: Homo sapiens | study: EMG produced TPA metagenomics assembly of...
CCATCCGTGACTGAAAAAGCAGAACCATTTTTTGTTTACTGTGCCGACCTGGGCGGTGCTCCGCTGGAAAAGACCGATCTTTCCGGCCCGGTGGCGCTGGTGCTGGGCAGCGAGGGCGCAGGCCCCGGCGCGCTGGTGCGCAAACTGTGCGATGCCGCCGTTACGCTGGATATGGCCGGTGGCAAAACCGGTGTGGACAGTTATAACGTCAGCGTGGCCGCCGGTATTTTGATGTACAACATCATGCAGCGCCGCAAGTAACGGCTGCGCAAAAAAAGGAATCCCATACCAAAGGGAGAACAACATGCCAAGCAAACGTACAAATGATTCCGTGGACCGCATTCTGGAAGAGCTCAGCCATGAGCAGGCCGAACGCGGCATCCGGGATAGTGTAACAGACCGCCAGGTGGATGCCATCCTGCAAAGCCTGGGCCACGGCAGCATGGAGGAATCCTCCGGCGGCGGTTCGGCATTGGGGCCCATCCAGAAAGAGGACCTGCCGGATATCACGCTGGGCAAAGGCAATAATTTTAACACCGAGGACCGGTTTTCCACCGCTGTGCTGGACGACCTGCTGGGCGATCTGCCCAGTATGCGGGCTGCCAAAAAGAATAAACCCGGCCCCGCTGCCCCGGCCCGCCGGCCTGCTTCTGTGCCGGAGCCGCGCCGCATGCCGGAAGTTGAGCCTAAAGTAGAAAAACAAAATAATATACAAACTGTACAACCGACTCAGCCGGTGCGCTCGGAACCTGTTCCGCAGCCTGCCCGCCCTGCCCCGGCACAAACTGCGCCCCAGCAGCCGGCCCCGCAGGTACAGCCAGAGACAAAACCGGCCCCGCAGCCGGAACCAAGACCGGCGGATGCAACATCAGGGGATACCACCCGCACCAGCATCATTAAAGCCTTTTTGGGCCGCATGGTGCCGGAAGCGGACAGCAAGTCCTTGGATGCAGGCAAAAAAGATTTTACCAACTTTTTTGGCACCAGCGTGGCCGTTGTTCCGGATGATATGAAGTCCGAGCAGGAGCGCCAGCAGACCCCCAAGAAAAAGGGCTTATTTGGCTTTGGATATGCTACCGATACCGGGGAGTTTGAGCCGATCAATGTTTCGGTCAGCGGCAGGGTGGAAAACCAGAGCACCCAGCAGCTGGAAGAACAACTGCCCCGGTCGCAGGATGTTTTGCCACAGGATGAACCGGACGAGATGGAGCTGCGCGAGCAAGAGCCGCCCCGCCACTACGCTGCAAAGAAAAAAGGCTTTTTGCCAGCCTGTTCGGCGGCAAAAAGCACGATGTCTATGACGAGCTGGAATCCTATGACCCGTATGAGGGCGAGCCGGATACAGCCCCGGTAGAAAACTGGGAGGTTCCGGAACAGCCCCGGGAGGAGCCGGAAACAGAGGAAACGGGCGAGATGCCCCGCCTGACCGCTACAAACGCAGGGCTTTCCATCTCCGGGCGGCAGACTTCCCAGTTTGCCGCCACAGGCAAACCGCTGCTTCCGAAGGATGAGCCGGCCCCGCAGCCGGAACCTCAGCCCAATGTTTACCGCAAAAATAAAAAGCGGGATACCGTGGAGTTCACCCCCCGCAAGGAAGCGGGAACGCACCATGCCGTTCACTCGGCCTGCCCCCCGCCGCGAAGCGGAACCCGTGGGCGAGCCGGTCATGACCCCAAACGATACGGTGCAGCCGCAGCCCGCGCCTGCCCCGCAGGCGACCACCGGTTTTACCATGCAGCTGGGGAACGAGCCCGCACCGGAAAGCACCCAGTCGTTCCTGCATGAACTGAACGCAGCCCTGCCGCCGCGTCGCAAAAAGCCTGCGCCCAAAGCTGCCCCCGTGCAGGAAGAACCCGCCAGCGGCGATACCTTTGAGGAACTGCCGCAGGAGCTGGCCCAGACCCTGACCGGGCAAATCCGCCTGAGCGAGATTGCCGAAGGGGTGGAAGAGCAGCCGGAAGAACCGAAAAAGCCCGCCCCGAAAAAAGAGGAAGAAAGCTTTGAGGAGCTGATCGGCCCCCTGGTGGATGAAAAGCCCAATACCGCGGAATTTGTGCGCGGCATTGAACAGTCCATCAACCTGGAAAAGATCAAATCGGATTCAAAGGCAAAAACAGAAAAGACCGATACCGATTACCAGGCGGCTGCCCAGTACCTGAGCGACCCCAACGCCGGGGCGGAGCCGGAAGCACCGGAACAAAAAAAGCCCGGCAAAGGCTTTAACATCCTCCGGTTTGCGGGCAAGCCGAAGGACGAAACCACCCCCGATGGCGAAGCGCCTTTTGCCGCACAGGCCGCCGTCCTGCACCGCCACGAATACGAAAGCACCGATGATGCCCCCGTGGTGCGCCATGACCTGGAACTGCGAGTGATGATCACCACCGGCACAGCAATCGCTGTGGGCGCTGCAGCTTGATTATGATCGTTCTGGGCACCATGGCGGCCACCGGAGCCAATCTTGGCCCGCTGGATACCACAGCCAGCACAAAACCGCTCCTGGTGACCATGCTGATCCTGCTTGCTGCCAGCGCGGCCCTGTGCTGGCAGACGATGCTGGGCGGTCTGGCCGGCTGATCAACATGCGCCGGGGCAATACCGCAGATACCATGCCCGCCATGGCCGCGGTGGCCTCCATCCTGCAATGTATCATGTTTTTGGCAAAGCCGGAATGGTATAACCCCGCAACCCTCTGCCTGATGACCGGCCCCGCGGCGCTGCTGCTGTGCGGCAACGCTGCAGGCAAGGCAATCGACGCCCACACCATCCGGGATAACTTTACCCTTGTCAGCGCCGGGATGGACCACGCTGTGGCATATCGCTGAAAGATGCCGGGGTACTGCGCACCGTGACCGCCGGGCTGGCGGAACCGCGCCCCAATGTGCTGGTCAGCCGTCCCACCCGCCTGATGAAAGGCTTTTTGGCGGGCAGCGAATCCCGCCGCACATCGGATAAAAACCAGCAGCAGTTTGCCCGCATCCTGCTGGGCTGCGGCGTGGCTGCATTCCTGTTCACCCTGCTTTACCGCAAGGATGCCGGAACGGCGTTCACTGCGCTGGCCGGTGTACTCTGCCTGGGTGCGCCGCTGGCCGGTACGCTGATCTCCGCCATGCCCATGCGTTTGATGCAGCGCAGTGCCGCGCAGATCGGCGCGGTCATCCCCGGTTGGAAGGATATCCGACTGCTGGGCCGTGTGAACGTGCTGCAGGTCACGGCGCAGGATCTTTTCCCCAAAGGGTGCATTACGCTGCGCGGCATCAAGCCGGTGCGCAAAGAGGATATTGAGCTGGCCATCATCTACTCCGCTTCCATGCTGGCCGATGTGAATACCCCGCTGAAAGATATCTTCCTTGGCATGACGGGCGATAACCGCAAGCTGCTGTGCAAGGTGGAAAACCTGGAAACGCTGGACGGCCTGGGCTATGTGGGCTGGATCAACGGCGAGCGGGTCATGATCGGCTCCCGCCGGCTGATGGATACCTATGATATCCAGCTGCCCAGCATGGAATATGAACGCCGCCATACCGTGAACCAGCGCCGGGTCATCTACCTGGCGGTTTCCGGCAAGCTGTTCAGCATGTTCCAGGTGGCTTATCAGAGTGATCCCGATACCGCCGCCGTGCTGGATTCCCTGCGCCGCGCCGGACTTTCGCTCATTGTGGACTGCGATGACTTTAACTGCGATGAAGCGCTGCTGCAGACTGCTTATAACCTGCCGGTTGGTACCGTCAAGGTGCTGAGCGGCAAGGAACACAAGGCGCTGGAGCCGCTGTGGCCTGGCTGCCGGAAAGCGAAGGCAGCATGCTGCACCTGGGCAGCTTTGCCAGCTTTGTCGGCGGCCTGGAAGCCGCTGCGGGTGCGGCAGAGGGGGAACACCGTTCTTCGATGGTGCTGTCGGCCTCGGTGCTCATCAGCTGCATTCTTGCCATGATCATGCGCTGGCCGGCGGCCTGGCTGGGCTGCCGCTTCCGGCACTGGCCTTGTATCAGGTCGCTTGGGCGGTTCTGGCCATGATATTCCCCCTGATCCAGAGATATTAAGGGCAATACCGCATAATTCTAAGTGCCGATACGGCGAGCAAGGTGCGGCAGATGCCAAGCTAAAAGCGCAGATAATACTGGATGCTGCAAAGGTGAGCGCCGCCAGTGGCGGAAACAGCGAACCGAAGCAGGGGCAGCGGTCGCAGAGTGCGAGGGGCTTTTGCCCCCGAAGCACGATGCGGATACCGCAACCCGACATTATCGAGCATTTTGGCAACGCAGATGCCGTGCCGCAGCCGCCGAAGCGGTGCTTAAGCCGTCAGGCGGGAATTGTGCGGTGTTGCCTTAGTCTATTTCTACAAACATAGTGGGATTTTGCCTTAAAAAGCCTTGGAATCCACAAAGGATTCCTGTGACTCTTTGCCTTACATTCTGCTTGTGTTTGCGAAATATCCATCTTTTTCTTGTTTTCAAATACACTTTAAGGCAGGTGAACGATATTGGGAAAAGAAATCCTAAACGTAAAACGCAGCCCGGCAGCCGCCGATTTGGGCATTATACAGAACAATAAAAAGATAGCGAAAAACCTATCATTCCAGTATTCTGTAAAATTCTGGACCTTGTGGCTATCATAACGCAATATTACAGAAATGTCAACAATAAAATTCAGAAAACCGAAATTGCGATGGAATACCGGTACCGTAATACTCCACAAAAGCCCGCAAACATAAAAACTCTCCGCCGCACAGTGCAATGTTGTGGGCGGAGGGAGAGCCGTGTTTAGAGTGATTTGCTGCGTTAGAGCGCGGCAGCAAAACAAAAATGATGCAAACAAAAGTAAACGAGAGAAGATAAGCAGACCGAAAACATCCGGCACAACACAACAAAAAAGCTCCAGCGCCTTCTACCCTTATGGCGCTGGAGCGAACTTACTTGATTGGAGTCATAGCCTCATACCCGATTGTATTATTTTTCGGACCGTTTGCACATTTTCATGGCAACCTCATCCTTTAACTTTGATCGAATGTTTTTAAACCTGGTTTTCTTTGTTTTGCAAATCGGAAACGGGTTTCATTCGCTGTTGTTCGATGATTTTGCGTTTGCTTGAAATTTCTGATTCCCTTTGGTTCGTTATTTGCTGCCTGGAAACATTTTGCAAGGAAAACGATTCTTGGTGCATCTGTGGAACGGGGAAGTGAACTTCAATAACTTTGTGCAGGGTACCTGAATTTGATGCCAGAGGTTGATTCCTCTTTGCTCTAGTACATCGGAGTTTCTCCTTTTGGGGGGCGGTGCACTTGCACCAGCCAGATCAGGTGAAGCATTATTTGTTCGGCGGAGTTAGATCTTTCATAACAATCACCGGTGATTCTGGGTTTCTATTTACGCTTTTGCGTACCAGATTTTGAACCTGTAATTTTCTATTTAGAATCCTGTCGTCAGTTCTTCATCTAATCTATGTAAACGCGGGGAACTTTTTCTGACGGGATTTCCTGAGCACTGCATTTTAAGCAAGCTACGAACCTTGCATCTTAACTTTTATATCTTTTACAGGTAATGACCTGCGGCTGTTAATGAGGTTCGTTTGCTTTCAGCAGGCCCAGGCCCGCCGGTGATGAATGGGATCTTTGAAATTAGCCATTGGACTCGAGCCTCCTTCCTTACGAATCCTGCCGCTTTGCCATCTTACTTTCAAGTCCTTCGGTAGCCTCCCGGTCCCTGCTTTCCCGGAGTTCTTCAAGTGTTCCCATTTAGACCTCTTACTGGAAGCCTTTGCGAAATCTGCTTGAAGCTGTCGGGAAAACCGCCGTGCCTTGTTCCGATGCTATTGAAAGTGGCTTTTGCTTGGAGCTTTTAGCTCCTTATCTCCGGCTGTTTTCTTTCTGTGACTATACTATACAATACCCTAAGGAATTTGTCTATTCGCAGATATCCCAAACAAAATATGAATTATTCGTGCATGTTATGGATAGATATTGCCTTGACGAATGTGGTATAATAAATATGTTGGGTGTGCAAAAGCGTGGGCCTGTCGGTTGGCAGGCCCACGCTTTTTAGTTTGTATTGAAGAATCGTTAAAGTAATAGAGAAAAGAAGCTAAAAGAAGTCAGCCTCAGAAATCATCACAATAAGCATTTAGTAATCAGGCAGCCCCAATTCCTAATTGCTCATTCCTAATTTCTAATTCAACTCCTAACTTCTCACTCCTCACTCCTAACTAATTCACATGCTCTCCGGCACCGTAACCTTGAACATGGTCAGCACGTTGCGGATCACGCTGCGCACGGCCAGGCACAGGGCCATGCGGCACTGGCGAACGGCAGGGTCAGCTTCCAGAATGCGGCAGGCATTGTAGAAGCGGTGGAACGCCGTGGCAATGTCGATAACATAACGGGTAATGCGGGCCGGGTCATACTTTTCTGCTGCGGCAGCAATCTCAGCCGGGAAAGCGGAAAGCAGACGCAGCAGAGCCTGCTCGCTGGGGTCAGTCAGCAGACTGGCATCCAGGGCATCGGCACCCTCAAAGGTCACACCGGCGGCTTCCAGCTTTTTCAGCACGGAGCAGATGCGGGCGTGGGCGTACTGGACATAGTAGACCGGGTTTTCGCTGTCGTTGCGCACAGCCAGGTCAAGGTCGAAATCCAGAGTGGAGGAGCTTTCGCGCTGGTTGAAGAAGAAACGTGCGGAATCAATGGGCACTTCGTCCAGCAGGTCGGTCAGGGTGATGGCCTTGCCGGTACGCTTGCTCATACGCACCGGTTTGCCGTCGCGCATCAGGTTGACCATCTGCATCAGCACAACATCCAACTTGGTGCCGTCCAGGCAACGGCGTCCATGGCACCCTTCATGCGGGCTACATGGCGTGATGGTCGGCACCCCAAATGTCGATGGCACGGTCAAAACCGCGCACGGCCAGCTTGTTGTAATGGTAGGCGATGTCGGCGGCAAAATAGGTGGGAATGCCGTTGGCGCGTACCAGAACTTCGTCTTTGGCTTCCTCTTCGCCGTCGGCGTTTTCGTCCTTCTTGCGGTTTACAACGCCGTACTTGGAAGCGTACTGGGCGCTGCGGTACATGATGGCACCGTCCTCGGCCTTGTAGCAGGCACCCTTGTCCATCAAGATTTTGATGACATCATCCACAGCGCCGCTCTTGTGCAGGTCGCTTTCGTGGAACCAGACATCATAGGTGATGCGGTACTTGCCCAGGTCGCGCTGCAGCCCGGCAATGTTCTTGGCAGGGCATCGGCAATCAGGGCATCTTTCAGCTCTTCAAAGTCCTTATCGACATAGGAATCGCCGTGAATTTCGGCAAACTCTTTGGCGCGAGCAATAATGTCAGCGCCTGGTAGCATTCTTCCGGCAGGGGAACGGCCTCTTCGCTTTGTACAGCTGCAGGTAGCGGATGGCTAGGCTCTTGCCGAACTTCTGGATCTGGTTGCCTGCATCGTTGATGTAGAACTCGCGGGTCACATCATAACCGGCCCAGTCCAGGCAGGCAGCCAGGCAGTCGCCCAGAGCACCGCCGCGGGCGTTGCCCATGTGCATGGGGCCGGTGGGGTTGGCAGAAACAAATTCAACGTTGTAGCGCTTGCCTGCACCGCCGTCCGTGCGGCCGTATTCCGGCTCAGTGGCAGCAGCCTGCAGCACGCTGGTAAACCAGTGGGCACCCAGGAACAGGTTGATGAAGCCGGGGCCTGCGATCTCTACACGGTCGAACAGGCTGCCCTCCAGGTTCAGGTGGTCCACAATGGCCTGTGCAATCTGGCGCGGAGCCTTGTGGAACGCACGGGCACCGGCCATGGCGGCGTTGGATGCAATATCGCCGTTTTTGACATCGGCGGGAATCTCAACAATAAATTCCGGCAGCGGGGCTTCCGGAAGGGAACCGTCCACCACAGCAGCATTCAGCGCGCCGGTCAGCAGCTCACGCGCCGTATCCAGCGCAGCCTTGCGGGGGTTATAGTATTTGTAATTCACGTTGTACCTCCAGTTTGGAAGTTAGGAGGGAGGAGTTAGGAGTTAGGAGTTTAAGGTGCGGCCTGCGCCGCAATTTTGAAAAACAGCCGCACAGCTGATCGTTAAAATTTGTGCGCGTCAGCGCACACCAAAAACTCCTAACTCCTACTTCCTAACTCCTAACTAAAAATTTATTCAACTTCAGTTTCCTGCTTTTTCAGCGGCTCTACTGTGATAAGCACGGAATTGCGGCTGATTAAGGTTTCGGCGCCGGAATCCAGCGTGTAGCTGAACTGCAGCTCGCCGCCATCCGGCAGCAGGTTGTGCTCAATCACATCAGCGGCCACGCCAAGCTGATGGAACCGTACCCGGTTTCGTAATGGCACAGGTGCGGATGCCTTTTTCAATAATCAGCTGGCTGGATGTTTTGCCAAAGCGGGTCATGCTGACCAGCCGGGCATCCTGGCTGACGCGCACCGTGGTGGTACATCCGGCGTAACCGGTGGCTTCGGTTTCAGCATACACGATGTAGTAGCTGTTGCCGCGCTGCACAAAGTTGCCGCGGGTCATCAGCTCCACGGTGTCGTTTTCGCCGTTCTGCTCCATGGTGCCTTTGATGGTGATGAGGTAATTTTCTTCAACAGGTTTTGCCATAATAGTTTAATTCCTTAATACGTTTCAATGGCGATCTGTTCCACCGGGCCGCCCGCTTCGCTGCCCATGAACAGCCGCTCCTGCTTGGCAAAGCCGTCCGGGGTATCGCTGACAAAAAAGCGGGTGGTGCCGCCGGTGCTGCGCCCGCTGGAAATCCCAAGGTCATCCAGCGCGGTGGCGGTGGCAATGGCGGTCAGCTTGCCGGGGTCAATCAGCGTTACGCTGTCGCCCACAAAATCGCCGATCATTTTTTTCAGCAGCGGGTAGTGGGTGCAGCCAAGGATCAGGGTGTCAATGCCGGAATCCCGCACGGGGGTCAGGTATTCCTCAATCATCAGCTGGGTCACTTTGTCGCCGTTCACATAACCGTTTTCAACCAGCGGTACAAACAGGGGGCAGGCGCGGGCAAAAATCTGAACCCCCGGCACCAGATCTTTCAGCTGGGTGGCATAAGAATCGCTGCGGATGGTGGCCGCTGTGCCGATCACGCCGATGCGTTTGTTTTTGGTGGCGGCAGCAGCTGCGCGGGCTGCCGCACCGATCACACCGGTGTAGGGTACCGGCAGCTGGGCAGCTTCCGCCGAAGGATAGGTGGAAGATACTGTGCCGCAGGCCGCCATAATGAACTTGACATTCTGGGAAAGCAGGAACCGGATATCCTGCTGGGCGTACCGCACGATCACATCGTGCCCGCGGGAACCGTAAGGCACGCGGCCGGTATCGCCAAAATACACAATATCTTCGCCCGGTAGCAGGCGGCGCAGCTGGCGCACGGCGGTCAGCCCGCCAAGGCCGCTGTCAAATACGCCGATGGGACGAGTATCCATCAGTAAGCACCTCGCTTTTTGCTCAGTGCAAGGCCGATTAGCTTATCAACCAGGGCGGCAAAGCTGTAGCCCTCGTTTTCCATCAGCTTGGGGTACATGCTGATGGGGGTAAAGCCCGGCAGGGTGTTCAGCTCATTGCAAAGTACGCGTCCTGTGCCGTGCTCTACAAAGAAATCGCACCGGGCAAGACCAGCGCAGCCCAAAGCCAGGTAAGCGCGGGCGGCCAGCGTTTTGACTTCGTCCAGCTTCTGGTCCGGCAGGTGGGCGGGAATCACCGTCTTGGATATACCGTTTTTATACTTGTCGTCATAGGTATAAAATTCTGCGCCGGCCAAAATCTCGCCGGGGCGGGTGGTGCGCACTTCCTGCGGGTTATCCGGGTTGCCAATGGCGGCACATTCCACTTCCTGCCCATCAATAAACTCTTCAAACACCACTTTGTCATCTTCCCGCAGGCGGTGTCAATGGCGGTATTCAGCTCTTCACGGTTGTGGGCCTTGGTGATGCCCACGCTGGAACCCGCATTGGCCGGTTTGACAAAGATCGGGTAGGGCAGGCGGTTTTCCACGCGGGTCAACAGGGCGCTGCGCTGGGTTTCCGCTTCGGCTCGGACGGCGCTGCACCAGTGGCAGTGGGGCACATGATAGGCGTCCATGATGGTATTGGCAACGGCTTTGTCCATGCAGGCAGCGGATGCCAGAACGCCGCAGCCCACATAGGGGATGGCAGCCAGCTCCAGCAGGCCCTGAATCGTGCCGTCCTCGCCGTTTTTGCCGTGCAGGATGGGGGCGACCACATCCACCGGCAGCAGTTCATAGCCGTTGGCGCTGTGCACCAGCAGGCCATGGTCGCTGCGGTCCGGGCTGAGCACGCAGGCACGCAGGAAGCATCCTGCTCCCAGCTGCCGCTGCGCATGCCCTCGGTAGAGCCGCTGTATTTCAGCCAGCGGCCCTGTTTGGTAATGCCCACCAGAATCACTTCATATCGGTCCGGCATGGTGGCAAGGGCATCCGCCCATGCCGCAGCCGAAACACAGCTGACCTCATGCTCGCTTGAACAGCTGCCAAACAGCAGGGCCACGCGGATCTTGTTTGCTTGTTGTTTCATATTGTCAGGTATGCTCCCTTTTTGTTTTCGGCCGGTTCCGGGGCAGTTTGCCGCCGGAACCTGGCTGTATGGCATAACACTACACTTTAATACTATATCATATTTATGCGGTTTATGCCAGTGGTTGTCCGCTATTTCCGGGATTTTTTGCGCAACAAAATCCCCGCAGCCCGCCGGTGCAAAACCGGGGCCGCGGGGGATAAGATACGATACTTTAAGCCGGATTTTCCACAATTTTTAAGGCAATACCGCATAATTCTAAGTGCCGATACGGCGAGCGAGGTGCGGCAGATGCTAAGCCAAAAGCGCAGATAATACTGGATGCTGCAAAGGTGAGCGCCGCCAGTGGCGGAAACAGCG
>ENA-OQAA01001599-OQAA01001599.1-human-gut-metagenome-genome-assembly--contig:-NODE-1599-length-10882-cov-1.847234_pt1 | contig 10882 bp, 12 predicted proteins | sample MGYA00242489_ERZ504515 | MGnify/ENA primary metagenome ERZ504515 (study PRJEB26092, sample SAMD00036237) | human gut metagenome | host: Homo sapiens | study: EMG produced TPA metagenomics assembly of...
TGGTGCTCAGGGTGCTCTTATCGCGCAGGTATGTCGGTGAACTTTCTACCATGGCTGATAATATCGGCATTATCCAGATCCTCGGGGTTGAAGATATAGATATGTCGGCGTTTACGAATGTTCTTGCTGCCGATGCCGCTGGCACTTTCGCCATAAGCCTTGCGGATACGCTCTTTGTTCTTTTCTTTTTCTTCTTCGAGCTGAAGCTGGCGTTCTTCCTCTTCCTGGCTGCGCTTTTCGAGCACACTGTCCATACCGGGGACATCTTCCATGCCGAAACCGGTGGCGAGTACGGTAATCTTTACTTTACCTTCCAGTGTGTTGTCCATAGCCACACCCCAGATTACCTCTACGCCTTCGCGGAACTTGCTCATGAATTCGTGGATCTCGTTCATTTCCTCCATCATCAGTTCCGAACTTTCGCAGAAGGATACGTTCAGCATCACCTTCTTGGCATTGAAGATATCGTTGTTGTTCAGCAACGGAGAGTGCAGGGCATCGTCGATGGCTTTCGTCACACGACTTTCACCTTCGCCGAAGCCGGTACTCATGATGGCAACGCCACCGTCTTTGAGGATGGTCTTTACATCTGCAAAGTCCAGGTTCACCGTTCCACGCATGGTGATGATTTCTGCAATACTTTTGGCGGCGATGGACAACGTATCATCTGCCTTGCCAAAAGCATTCATAAACGTAAGGTCGGAATATATTTCGCGCAGACGCTCATTGTTGATAACCAGTAGGGCATCTACATGCTGGGCGATACGTTCCACGCCATCCAGCGCCTGGATAATTTTCTTTTCACCTTCGAAGATAAAAGGTATGGTGACGATACCGACGGTGAGGATGTCCATCTCCTTGGCTATGCGGGCAATGACGGGAGCAGCTCCCGTACCTGTTCCGCCACCCATTCCGGCGGTGATAAATACCATTTTGGTACCGTCGTTCAGCAGCGATTTGATTTCTTCGCTACTCTCTTCGGCGGCTTCTCGGGCACGTTCGGGACGGTTTCCGGCACCCAGTCCCTCGGTAATAGAACGCCCCAGTTGCAGTTTTACGGGGACGGGAGACTCTTTCAACGCTTGGTTGTCCGTGTTACACAGAACGAACGTTACGTCGTGTATGCCTTCCCGGTACATGTGGTTCACGGCATTACCACCACCACCACCTACACCAATCACTTTAATGATCTTCGGTGAATCTGTCGGGAAATCGAATTGTACTATATCGTCCATGATAATGGGATTTATGATTTATAATTTATGATTTATACGTTATGAGATCATTTCAGATCGTCATCCGAGAAAATCTCATTGGAAATCTTGTTGAAAGTCTTTTCAAACCAGCTGGGACCTTCTTTCTTCTTTTTCTTTTTCTCTTCTTTTTCTTTACGTTCTTTCTCCTTGCGTTCCCGTTCGCGACGTTCTTTCTCTTCCTTCTCGCGCTGTGCTTTGGCGGCACGGGCGGCGGCTTCCTGTTCTTTCAGGGCTTCGTCGTCGCCAAACATATCGACGGGTTTCGGTGGAGTAACGGTGGAAGCGGCAGGTGCAGGTTTCACCTCTTGCAGGCAGCAGTTTTCGTTGCCGGCAGCAAGCAGGCCGAGCAGTGTATTCTGCATGCCGTCTTTCTTCAGTACATCGCTGAAGCCATGGATGGTGTTGTGTACAAACCGGGTGGTCTTTACCTTATCGACTTGCTGCGTTTGCGGAATGCGTCTTCCATGTTTTTCAGGTTGGCGCCCCCACCGGTGAAGATGACGCCGGACAGCAATCTGTCTTCGTATCCGGAAAGTTGCAGTTGGTTCCATACATTGGCAAGGATTTCTTCGGCACGGGCGTCGATGATGTCGTTCAACACGTTCAACTCGATGCTACGACCGTCCTCCAGTGTGCAGACTGCCGGTGTTTCAGTCTCTTCTTCCTCGTAAAGCATATCTCCGTATTTCAGTTTCAGTTGCTCGGCTTCGGCCTCTTCCATTTGCAGGGCGGTAAATGTCACGGGTGATATTGTTTCCACCCAGCGGCAGTACGCTAAGGAAGCGGAGAATGTTATTTTTATATACTGATACGGTAGTCGTATCTGCCCCGAAGTCTACCAAGGCACATCCCGAGCGCATTTCGCTTTCCGTCAGCACGGCATTGGCCAGGGCTATCGGGGCGATGAGCAAGTCGGCAATTTCTACTTTGGCCTGCTCGAAGCTGTGCTCCAGATTCTTCTTGAGGGAAGCGCGTGCACGATATTCAGGAAGTTTCCTGTGATACGTTTGCCTGCCACACCCACCGGATCGGCCTGAAGATTGTTGTCTATCTTATATTCCTGCGGGGCTACATCCAACACGCTCATGTCCATCAGGGGAACTTCGAGGTTTTCATCGCTGATTGCATCTACCAATCTTGCGAAATAATCCCTTCCTCTTCCAGCACACGGCTTACCGCATTCTTTACCGTGCGCAATGACTGTCCGCCGATGCCTACATATACTTTGGCAATGGAGTTGTTCAACTGGCTTTCCAGCTTGTTGATGATGGAAGTCAGAGCCTGTGCGGTCTTATCAATGTTGTAGATGACTCCTTTGTGGATAAAAGAAGAGGCATCCTCACGCGCGTAGGCCAGCACTTGTATGCTTCCGTCGCTGTTCTTCTTGCCGGCGATACCGGAAATCTTGGAAGAACTCAACTCGATAGCGGCGATAAATTCTGTTGTTGCCATAGATATATTTCTATTGTTTATATTTTAATTCTCTCGTTTCGTACAGATAATCTGATTACTAAATTCAACGTTAATACGGGAATATTTGTTCCATCCTACCTGATTTAAACCTCTTTCGTAGAAAGCTTTCACCCGTTCGAGCTTGCGCTCAAAGCCGTCCAGCTTACCGAGATAGATGATGTGGTCGCCCACACGGGTACTAATTCCACATTCTTGTCCGACAGCACATGTATCTGTTCGATCTGTGCGTCCCAGAACTTATTATTCTGCAAAAATACACCAAACTTATATAAATCCCTCATGGCAAACGACTTTTCTACTCTTCCGGTCACTATGGCAAGGTGAGCAACGCATTTTGCGTCGGGTGGCATCACGGTGCCTTTGTTGTCCAGATAGTAGTTTTCACCGTTTGCACTCATCACTCGCAGGATGGGGATGCGCTGGCTGACTTCCACACAGAGTATTCCACTGGGAGTCTTATAGCACTCCACTTCGTCGATCAGCGGATGTTTGGCGAGTTCCCGTTCCAATGTTTTGCTACGAATGCGATCCATAGGTTTGCCAACGGGATAAATACCTTTCTTTTCCAGCATACCCGAAACTTCTTTCTTGGTGATGAAGCCGGCATAAACTGTATCTTTGATAACCAATTCCATGTCACGACACACCTGTCCGGCGCTTCCGGTTGAAAGCGTGATAGCTACCACCAGATAGGCGATGACGAGCAGCAGGACGATAGACAATAGAATTCTTTTCAGCATGTATGATTTATCAATTATGATTTATGATTTCTCAACTGTCAGTTACTCTGCCAATTGTTTTGCAATGGCAGGGACGTAGTTATCTATGTCTCCTGCACCTAAAGTAATCAGAACCTCGATCTTTTTCTGCGATAGCAGGTTCAGAATGTCTTCTTTCCTGCACATACATTTTTCAATGCCCGGACGCAGGTTGTCATATATCAGCTGGCTGGTGACACCGGGAATCGGTTGTTCACGTGCCGGATAGATATCTACGAGGATCACTTCATCGAGCAGGGACAAGCTGTCGGCAAATTCCTTGTAGAAGTCACGGGTACGTGTGTAAAGGTGCGGCTGAAAGATAGCTGTTATTTTCTTGTCCTGATATAGATCGCGGATAGATTTTACGCTTTGTGCGATTTCGGCAGGATGATGGGCATAGTCGCTCAGAAATACCACTTTGTCATTCTTGATTTTGAAGTCGAAACGGCGGTCTACTCCGCGGAAACTTGCCATGCCGCGTTTGATTTCCTCATCCGTAGCACCGTTGAGGTGGGCGAGTGCCATGGCTGCCACACCATTCTCTATATTGATGCTGACGGGAACACCTAATTGGATATCATTGATACGTGTATCAGGTGCCACGAAGTCGATAAATATCTCACCGTTCCCGATGCGGATATTTTCAGCATGGAAATCACCTTCGGTGCGAGCATAGGTATAAACTTTTACGCCGGATTGTACATCAGGCTTCAAAGCAATGTCTTTATGAATGATCAATGCGCCGCCCGGTTGAATCAGGGTTGTATAATGGCGGAAGCTTTCCAGATAGGCTTCTTCCGTACCGTAGATGTCCAGATGATCGGGGTCAGTAGCTGTAATGACACTCATGTACGGTGATAACCAATGGAAAGAACGGTCGAACTCATCTGCTTCGATCACTGTGTACGGACTGGACTGAGACAGCAGCAGGTTAGTTCCATAATTCTTGGAGATGCCTCCGAGGAATGCGGTGCAGCTACATGTGACTGATAAAGCAAATGTGCAGCCATTGTGCTGGTAGTGGTTTTACCATGCGTTCCGGCTACGCACAGACCTTTACTGCTGTGGGTGATTGTTCCCAGAACCTGGGCGCGTTTTTGTATTTCGAAACCGTTATTGCGGAAGTACACTAACTCGGCATGATCTTGCGGAACGGCCGGGGTGTATACGACTAAAGTTGTTTCCTTGTCCTTGCAATCTTCGGGGATCAGGCTTACATTTTCTTCATAATGTATCTGTGCACCTTCTGCGATAAGGTGTTCGGTCAGTTCGCTCGGAGTGCGGTCGTAACCAGCTACAAGTTTGCCCTTTGATAAGAAATAACGTATCAGGGCACTCATACCGATGCCGCCGGCACCGACGAAATATACGGATTTGATGTTTTCTATATTCATTTTCTTATATTTTAATACTATCTCAATTTTCCTCCTCCCGGGAGGAGGGGAATTGGGATACTGCTGTTTATTCATTGAGATACTATAGTTTGTTTATCAGTTTCAATACTTCTTTTGCAATTATAGTTGCTGAGTCCGGCAGCGCCAACTTGGCAATGTTCTCGCTCAACGTTTTTAGTTTTGTGCATCGGCAACCGTTTCGAGTGCTACCGGAATAAGATGCTTCATAGCATCTGCATCCTTCACGTAAATGGCGGCTTCCTTATCTACGAGGGCCAGTGCATTTTTAGTCTGGTGATCTTCTGCCACATTGGGTGAAGGTACCAGAATAACCGGTTTATTCAGCAGGCAGAACTCAGAGATAGATCCTGCTCCTGCACGCGAAATGACCAGATCGGCAGCCGCATACGCGCTTGCCATATCTTTAATGAAATCCGTCACATAGAGGTTCGGGATAGCTGAGATGCGTGGATTACGTACCGCTTCTCCGGTGGTGGTAGTGATGGCATCTTTCACTTGCTGAATGTATATCTTCCCGGTCTGCCAGATGAACTGAATGTCACCGTATGCTTTGATTGTATCCAGTGCGGCAATCAGCGTCTGGTTTATAGTACGCGCTCCAAGACTGCCACCCAGTATCAATATTGTTTTCTTCTCCGGATTGAAACCGAAAGAGGTCACGGCAGCTTCGCGACTCTGTTTATTTGCTAACAGATTCTGTCGAACCGGATTTCCTGTCATAATAATCTTATCCGCAGGAAAGAACTTTTCCATTCCATCATACGCAACACAAATCTTGCAGGCTTTTTGTGCCAGCAGCTTGTTTGTTACGCCTGCATAAGAGTTCTGTTCCTGTATCAAAGTAGGCACTCCCATCATACCTGCTACTTTTAACGTAGGGCCACTGGCATAACCACCTACACCTACCGCTACCTGAGGATGAAACTCTTTCAGTATGCGGCGTGCCTTCAACTGGCTGCGGAGTAACTTTATAATCACTGCAAAGTTTTTCCATAAACGTTTACGGTCGAAGCCTGCCACGGGTAAACCGATGATTTTGTATCCTGCATCGGGCACACGTTGCATTTCCATCCGTCCTTCTGCACCTACAAAAAGGATTTCTGCATCGGGGCGTAGTTCCTTGATGGCATTGGCAATGGATACTGCGGGGAATATATGTCCCCCTGTACCTCCACCGCTTATGATAATGCGGGGAGCCTCTCCGTTATGACTTTTATTCATATCTTTCATACTTAATTTTATTGCAGGAGTTAAAGGAGTTGTCACTCCGTTGTCTCCTACTCGAATTCTGCATCACTGTTCAGCACCTTTGCTGTTGGTTCGGCCGCTGTTTGTATCTCGCTATTTCCTTCTTCAACAGCAGCTTCCACTTGCATCGGTATCTGTGCGTCATGTTCTTTAATCTCTTCCAATTTGGCAGTATAGCGACTCACACTCAATATCATGCCGATATAGGCGCAGTTGATAAGTGTGGAGGTACCACCTTTACTGATAAGCGGCAGCGGTTGCCCGGTGACCGGTGCCAATCCTACTGCTACCATCATGTTAAATACGGCTTGCGATACAAGCAACAGCGCAATTCCTATGATGAGGAAAGCCGGAAACGTTCGGTCGCACTTCTTCGCTATACGCCCGACTCGTATCAGCAGGCAGACGTAGAGGAATACGACGAAAGCCCCGCCTATCAATCCCAATTCTTCCACAATAATGGCAAAGATAAAGTCAGAGAATGCCTGGCTCAGGAAGTCGCGCTGTACTGAGTTACCCGGTCCTCTACCTACAACATTGCTTGTGGCTACAGCGATACGGGCGTGGGCTATCTGGGCATCTTTGTCAATATCGAATTTGGCGGCAGGCACTTCTGTGTCATCCGTGAATTTCTCTATACGGGCACGCCATGTGTCAAAACGGTGCAGGAACGGTAAATCGCTATTCTTGGTCAGTACCAGGAATGCTACACCTATGATTGCTACTCCTGCCAGAGCACCGGCCAATATCAACAGTTTCTTTATTGCCACCCGTCCGATGAACATCATCAGAAAAACCACTCCGAAAAGCAAAGCCGCCGTCGAAAGGTTCTCCGGTGCAATCAGCAGGCAGACAACACCTGTGATGATCATGATACGCTTGAAGGCTTTCGGACTGGCCCCGTCTTCATCCTGTCCCTTGGAGAGGATAAAGGCAGTGACGATGATCACGGCCATTTTTGCCACCTCCGAAGGCTGGAACTGGATACCCATGAAGGTCATCCAGCGTGCAGCACCGTTGATGCGTTCCATCATCATAACAAGACCCAGTAATACTACGGACAAAGGCAGCAGGAACACAGGGAACACCTGAAACCACTTATAAGGAATATTGTGCATAAACACCACTACTACAGCGCCCACCATCAGGATGATGCTGTGCTGTGTAATAGGCCCCCAGTGGTCACCGCTCTTGTACGTCAGTGTAGACGCGGCGCTGAACACTTCTACGATAGAAATGAGGCAAAGGAAAAGGAATATGATCCAGATTACCTTGTCACCTTTGAATATGCTTCTGAGTAAGTCCAATGCTTCGCAAATTAATAGTTAATAATTAAGGAATGAAAGCGCTCATATACGCTTGCTTTTCTCACGATGTGCGACCGTCTTTTTATCCCGGGTACGAGATAAAAATCTGATCCCGGGCACGGTCATAATGCTCTTACGTATTCCTTGAACTGGTCTCCGCGATCTTCATAACTGTTGAAGAGGTCGAAGCTTGCACAACAAGGACTCAGCAATACCGTTTCGCCTTTTTTCGCTAAACGGAAAGCGGCATCTACGGCATCTTTCATACCGGTTTGCACATCGGCAACGGGCAATCCCATGCGATCGAAGAAATCGTGCAACTTTTCGTTATGCAATCCCAGGTAAACCAGGGCAGAGCATTTTTCGCGTACCAGGTCTTCAATTTCTGTATAGTCGTTGCCTTTATCTTTTCCGCCCAGTATCAGGACCGTTTTCGTTTTCATGCTCTGCAAAGCATACCAGCAGGAATTACGTTGGTAGCTTTAGAGTCGTTGATAAACTCTACACCGCGCACAGTGGCTACTTTTTCAAGGCGGTGTTCTACACCTTTGAAGTCGGACAAAGCACGGCGAATATATTCTTTCTCTATTCCGGCAAGATTGGCAGAGATGCCTGCGGCGAGAGAATTGTATAAGTTGTGTGTGCCTTGTAAAGCCAATTTCTCCTGCTCCATGTTGAAGGCGATGGGTTCGTTGATTTCCACTTCACCGTCTTCTACGTAGCTATGGCTCCATCTTCTTTCATTGCGGAGAATGGATAAAGGTGGGCGCATAACCCGTGTTTGTCCAGTTCGCGTTTGATGATGGGGTCGTCATTCCAGAAGATGAAGGCATCTTCCGGTGTCTGGTTCTGCGTGATACGGAACTTTGCGTCCACATAGTTCTGCATGCAGTGGTTGTAGCGGTCCAGGTGGTCGGGCGTAATATTCATCAGCACGGCAATGTTGGCGCGGAACTTATACATGTTATCCAACTGGAAAGAACTGAGCTCAATCACGTAGTAATCATGTTGATCCGTGGCCACCTGCAAAGCAAGGCTCTTGCCAATGTTGCCTGCCAATCCTACATTCAGACCTGCACTCTTGAAAATGTGATAAATGAGTGAGGTGGTAGTGGTCTTACCGTTTGAACCGGTAATACATATCATTTTAGCATTGGTATAGCGCCCTGCAAACTCTATCTCAGAGATGACAGGCGTACCTTGCTTTTTCAGTTTCAATATAATCGGAGCATCATTGGGGATGCCGGGGCTTTTCACCACTTCTTCGGCATTTAAAATCAGCTCTTCTGTATGCTGTCCTTCTTCCCAGGAGATGTCGTACCTGTCCAGCATTTCTTTATATTTGCTTTTAATGGCGGACATGTCGGATACGAATGTGTCGAATCCCTTTACTTTGGCGAGTACGGCAGCACCTGCACCACTCTCTCCGGCTCCTAATACTACAATTCTACTCATGTTTTCTTTAGTTACGGGCTACCAGCTACGAGCTACAAGCAGTGGCTGGAGTTGGTAGTTGCTACAAGTTTGTTTCTTATTGGTTACCGGTAGCGAGCACTTGTAGCTTGTAGCTCGTCACTGGCAACTCTGTTATCTTATCTTTAATGTAATAATCGTTATCGCGGCCAGTACAATCGTCACAATCCAGAAACGGACCGTGATTTTTGACTCATGGAACAACTTGGTCGGCGTTGTAAACTTCACTGTACAGCCCGGTTCTATCAGGCTCATGGAGGTACGGAAGTGGTCGTGGATAGGTGTTCGTTTGAATAGCCTTTGTTTTACTCCTTTCCGTTTTCCGGCTTTGTAATAGAACCGTTGTAAAATGACGGATAGTTTTCCAGCAGGAATACACCGCAAAGAATCGGTATCAGCAACTCTTTGTGTATGATGATGGCAAATACGGCGATAATACCGCCAATGGTTAAACTACCCGTATCACCCATGAATACCTGTGCCGGATACGCATTGTACCACAGAAAACCAATCAAGGCACCAATGAAGCGCAGATGAAGATTACCAGTCTTCCGATCCGGGAATATACATGATATTCAGATAACCGGCATATTCGATGTGGCTGGATACATAAGCTAAAATTCCCAGTGCCAAACCTATAATAGCCGAGTTCCCTGCCGCCATACCGTCCATTCCATCATTCAGATTGGCGCCATTGCTGACGGCTGTCACTACGAATATAGTGATAATCACAACAGTACCCAACCTGCCGTTTGCGCATGTTTACCCATGAAACTTACGAAATCAGCATAATCCAGGTTATTGCTTTTAAAGAAGGGGATGGTAGTCTGCGTCGACTTAATGTCTTGTCCCGCATGAATAACTTCCACTTCCTGCCCGGGTTTCTGCACTTCAATGTTTTCGCGGATGACGGCTTGCGGACTTAGGTATAAAGTAAGTCCTACGATTAATCCCAAACCTACCTGTCCGATAATCTTGAACTTTCCGTGCAGGCCTTCTTTGTCTTTCTTGAAAATCTTGATATAATCATCGGCAAATCCTAATGACCCCAGCCATACCGTGGTAATCAGCATCAATATCATATAGATATTACTCAACTTACCCAGTAGCAGACACGGAATGAGAATTGCTACAATGATAATGACGCCCCCCATACTCGGTACACCTACCTTGTTCACCCCGAACGGATCGATGCTGGCATCACGTTGTGTTTCCGTAATCTGTTTCCGTTTCAGCAGGTTGATAAAACGATCTCCCCAGATGCTTGAAATGAGCAATGCAAGGATGATTGCCATCAAAGCCCGGAATGATGTATATCCAAACATACCCGCACCGGGAATGTCATACTTGTCTAACCATTGAAATAAATAATACAACATGTTCTTAGTGATTAGTGATTGGTGATAAGTGATTAGTGTCTTGCATGGTGATAATGCAGTTGCTAATCACTTATCACTAACCGTTAAAAACTTTATTTAGCTCTTCTTTATCATCGAAATGATGTTTCACTCCCTTAATCTCTTGATAGTTTTCATGGCCTTTTCCGGCAACGAGAATTACATCACCCGGCTGTGCCAGTAGGCAAGCGGTCTTGATGGCCTCGCGACGGTCGGCTATGCTGATGGTTTTCTGCATGTCCTCCTTGTCTAATCCGGCAAGCATATCGTTGATGATATCCTGGGGCTCTTCAAAACGCGGGTTGTCCGAGGTGATGATGACACGATCGCTGGCTTTGGCTGCTTCCTTGGCCATGATGGGGCGTTTGCCTTTATCGCGATTACCGCCTGCACCTACTACGGTGATCACCTTGCCTTTACCTTCAAGTACTCCGTGAATAGCGTTCAATACGTTGATGAGGGCATCCGGAGTGTGTGCATAATCTACAATGGCGGTGATGCCTTTGGGAGAACGTACCGCATCAAAGCGCCCGGCTACCGGCTGCAAAGTGC
>ENA-OQAA01001602-OQAA01001602.1-human-gut-metagenome-genome-assembly--contig:-NODE-1602-length-10873-cov-2.573330_pt1 | contig 10873 bp, 9 predicted proteins | sample MGYA00242489_ERZ504515 | MGnify/ENA primary metagenome ERZ504515 (study PRJEB26092, sample SAMD00036237) | human gut metagenome | host: Homo sapiens | study: EMG produced TPA metagenomics assembly of...
AAAAGAATAAAAATGAAACAATATTGCTTTTACCAGAATTACAGGGAGGTTCGCCTCCTTGTAATTCATTGCAGCGCAACACGCTACGACCGGGATTTTCCCGTGGAAGCGCTTCGAAGCGCACATAAGGATCGTGGGTTCGCCGACATCGGCTATCATTACTATATCACCCGGGATGGTGAGCTGCACCGCTGCCGGCCGGAGAACCAGATCGGGGCACACGCCTCGGGCTGGAACGATCACAGTCTGGGTATTTGCTACGAGGGCGGATTGGATGAGCGAGGACTTCCCGCGGATACCCGGACGTATGCCCAGCGGTGTACCTTGATGGACCTGTTACGGCAATTACGAAGGGATTACCCGTCGGCACGTATCTTAGGACATTATCAACTCAGCACCAACATTCGCAAGGCTTGCCCCTGCTTCGACGCAGAGAAAGAATATGCGGAATTGTATTAGGCTTCGTGATATTTGAATAGGCAACAGATTTTTTCGTATGTTTGCGGACAATATAGAAAATAAACAAAAAGATACGACATGAACTACTACGAACTTAGTTTCACATACACCTCCCTATCGAGAAAGAGATTATCAATGACGTGCTGGCCGCCGAGTTGGGGGAAATCGGTTTTGAGAGCTTTACGGAAAGCGAGAAGGGTTTGCTGGGATATATATCCGAGGCTTTATACGACAAAAAGACATTGGATGATAAACTGGTCGACTTTCCGCTAGAGAATACCCGGATCGATTACACCTCCAATGGGTAGAAGCAAGGACTGGAATGAGGAATGGGAGAAGAATTATTTCAAACCCATCCGGATCGGAAGCGAATGCATCATCCGTGCCTCCTTCCACGAGGCGGAGCCCGGCTATACATATAATATAATAATAGACCCGAAAATGGCTTTCGCACCGGCAATCACGAAACGACTTATTTGATGATAAGCGAGATGCTGAAACTAGACTAGAAGGCAAGGAGCTACTGGATATGGGATGCGGCACAGCCGTGCTGGCCATCTTGGCCCGGCTGAAAGGGGCGAAACGGGTAGCGGCCATCGACATCGACGAATGGGCTTATAACAACGCCCTAGAGAATATCCGCCTGAATCATACCGAAGACATACAAGTTGCCTTGGGCGGCGCCGAGAAAATCAAGGAATTCGGACTATTCGACATCGTCTTTGCCAATATCAACCGGAACATCCTCCTGAATGACATTTGTCAATATACAAACAGTATGAAACAGGGAAGCATCCTATTTATGAGCGGCTTTTATGTAGAAGATATCCCGGCGATAGAAGCTGAATGTCAGAAAAACGGGCTGAAATTGGATTCTTATAACGAAAGAAATAACTGGGTTGCCGTGAAGGTCTTAAAAGGATAACTTTTTTTAACAACAAAAGTTAAGACAAGGATAAACCTTAATCCAAATAAATACGTTATCTTAGTGGAAACTTCTAAAAAGAAAAAGTTATGAAAAGCGTAGATTCAAAATTATTACTTGGCCTTGTAGTAGGCGCGGCTGTTGGTGCCGCTGTAGGTTATTTGGCAGCGACAGATAAGAGAGAACAATTACTGGAAGAATTGAACGGTGTTGTCGGAAAAGTAAAAGAAGGTTTTAACTCCGCTCTTGCCAAATATAAAGAAGGAAAGCAAGAAGTAGTACAGGCAACAGAAGAAATCGTAGCTGAATAAGCTTTGTATGGAGAAAGATTCAGGAACAGTCTTCCGTGAGCTGAAAGAAGATGTATCGGCTTATGTGGAGTTAAAACTTGAGCTCCTAAAGTTGAGTACATATGAGAGAACGGGTAAAGTCATAGCCGTTCTCTCATATGGCTTGATATTATTGTTTTTGGCATTCTTCGCCATCTTGTTCATATTCTTGGCCTTGGGCTTCTTCCTAGGGGATTGGCTCGGCTCCTCCGGGTTCGGATTCGGTATCGTGGCGGTCTTGTACCTGCTACTTATCGGCATTATAATAATGAATAGGGACAGGATCAGCACAAAAGTATTAAATGAGGTAATAGCCGCCATGACGGCGAATGACGATAAAAATAATGCGACAAACGATGAACAACCAGCAAACCCCACTGGAGAAACTGATTTCTGACAAAGAACGCATACAGAGACAATGTAAGCGGCAGGAACAGAAATTGAATGAGGATTTCTCTTATATACAGGAGAACGCCGGAAGTTTGTTGTTATCCGGACTATCGTCTCTCCTTTTCCCTAGCAATAAGTCAACGACAAAAACAAACGACAAGAACACAGCTCCCGTAACGGCCGGACAACCCTCCATCGCTTTAGGGATCTCAGACTATTTATCCATAGCGAAAGGTATGATTCCCATCGCTTGGGATCTCGCTCAACCATTTATTATGACGTGGGGAATCAAAAAAGCGAAAAAATGGTTCTCAAATCTCTTATTCAAGAAAAAGAAATAACCTCCAACAATTAATTTATGTTAGAGGGCAGTTTTTTTCTCGCTATATTATAAGGCTCAATACAAAAAACATGACTACATTTGCAGTCGTTAAAGCAAGGATAAAATGAATATCTACTCCTTGCGATGGATAAGAGATAAAAATAAAGACTTATTATTAATAAACCCATAAAAAGTTTTATTACAATGATCAAACTAGGTATTAACGGTTTTGGCCGTATCGGACGTATGGTGTTCCGTGCTGCAGTTGCTAACTTTGGCAACGATATTCAAGTTGTAGGTATCAACGACCTTTTGGATGCTGATTACTTGGCATACATGTTGAAATATGACTCAGTACACGGTCGTTTCGACGGCGAAGTAGCTGTAGAAGACGGCGCTTTGGTTGTAAACGGTAACAAGATCCGTTTAACTGCTGAGATGGATCCTGCTAACTTGAAATGGAACGAGGTTGACGCTGACGTTGTTGTTGAGTCTACTGGTTTCTTCTTGACAGACGAGACAGCTCGCAAGCACATCCAAGCTGGCGCTAAGAAAGTTATCATGTCTGCTCCTTCTAAGGACGCTACTCCTATGTTCGTTTACGGTGTTAACCATACAACTTACGCAGGTCAAGACATTATCTCTAACGCTTCTTGTACTACCAACTGCTTGGCTCCTATCGCTAAGGTTTTGAACGACAAGTTCGGTATCGTTAAAGGTTTGATGACGACAGTTCACGCTGCTACAGCTACTCAGAAGACTGTAGACGGTCCTTCTAAGAAAGACTGGAGAGGTGGTCGTGGTATCCTTGAGAACATCATCCCTTCTTCAACGGGTGCCGCTAAGGCTGTAGGTAAAGTATTACCTGTATTGAACGGCAAATTGACAGGTATGGCTTTCCGTGTACCGACTTCTGATGTTTCTGTTGTTGACTTGACAGTAGTTCTTGAGAAAGAGGCTTCTATGGCTGACATCTGCGCTGCAATGAAGGAAGCTTCTGAAGGCGAATTGAAAGGTGTTCTTGGTTATACTGAAGACGCAGTTGTTTCAACTGACTTCCGTGGCTGTGCTAACACTTCTATCTTCGACGCTAAAGCTGGTATCTCTTTGGATTCTAACTTCGCTAAGATCGTATCTTGGTACGACAACGAGTGGGGTTATTCAAACAAAGTTTGTGAGATGGCTCGCGTTATCGCTGGTAAGTAATTTATTACCACTCTACATAGAAAAGGCTATCCTCTTTGAGGATGGCCTTTTTTTTCGTACGTTTGTATCATGAAATCATATGAACTTATCACGATTCTAGGGCCTACGGCTTCCGGAAAGACGACCTTCGCCGCCGCTCTCGCCGCCCAGTTGGATACGGAGATCATCAGCGCTGATTCCCGGCAGATCTATCGTTCTATGGATATCGGGACGGGTAAGGATTTGGCCGATTACAACGTGAATGGAAAACAAATCCCCTATCACTTGATCGATATCTGCGAGCCCGGCTATAAATATAACGTATTTGAGTATCAGCATGACTTTTTCCGGGTCTATGAGGATATGAAGCGGAGGGGTAAACTCCCGATCTTATGCGGAGGAACCGGGATGTACATAGAGGCCGTATTAAAAGGATATAAGCTATTAGACGTGCCTCAAAATCCTGAGCTAAGGGAATCCTTGAGGAATAAAACCTTGGAGGAGCTGGAAACCATCCTCGCCTCTTATAAGATATTACATAATAAAACGGACGTGGACACCGCCCAGCGGGCTATCCGTGCGATCGAGATCGAGGAGTATTATAAGACTCAGGCACCAGACGTAAATGAATATAATCCGATCAACAGCCTGATCATCGGTATCCACATCGACCGGGAATTACGTAGGGAAAAAATATCCAGACGCTTGCGGACCCGGTTGGACGAAGGAATGGTGGATGAGGTTCGTACGATCTTGGCTACGGGTGTTAAACCGGAGGACTTGATCTATTACGGATTGGAATATAAGTTTCTTACTTTATATATTATCGGGGAGCTTTCTTTTGAGGAGATGGTCTCGCAACTCGAGATAGCGATCCATCAATTCGCCAAGAGGCAAATGACTTGGTTCCGGGGCATGGAACGCCGGGGTTGCGAGATTCATTGGATAGACGCCACCCTACCGACCGAAGAAAAAATAGCGACAACAATGCGAATTCTAAATAATCAGCTATGATAACAATAAACGATCTAAATAAAAGCGAGAACTTCTTCTTGATGGCAGGTCCTTGCGTAATCGAGGGGGAAGATATGGCGTTACGTATCGCCGAGAAAATAGTGGGTATCACGGAAAGACTGCATATACCTATGTATTCAAAGGCTCCTATCGGAAAGCGAATCGCTCCCGTCTGGATTCTTTTACGGGCATCGGGGATGAGAAGGCGTTAAAGATCTTACGGAAGGTGGGCGAGACGTTCAATATTCCCACCGTTACCGACATCCATGAGACAACGGAAGCTGCCATGGCCGCCGAATATGTCGATGTCCTTCAAATCCCGGCTTTCCTATGCCGCCAAACGGATTTATTGGTAGCGGCGGCCGAGACCGGGAAGATCGTCAATATAAAGAAAGGACAGTTCCTTTCGCCGGGTGCCATGCAATTCGCCGTACAAAAGGTAGTGGACGCAGGAAATGATAATGTCATGATCACCGAGCGGGGAACGACATTCGGCTATACCGACCTTGTTGTCGATTTCCGGGGTATCCCGCAAATGCAAACATTCGGTTTCCCAGTCATTATGGATGTAACCCATTCCTTGCAGCAACCGAACCAAACCTCCGGCGTGACCGGTGGATTGCCCGCCCTTATCGAGACGATAGCGAAAGCCGCTATAGCCGTAGGCACGGACGGCCTGTTTATAGAGACCCACCCGGAACCAAGCCAAGCCAAATCCGACGGGGCCAATATGCTCAGACTGGATTTATTGGAAGATCTTTTGACACGTTTTGGTACGTCTACGCCAAGCGATCCTATAAAAATAAGGGGCCCTTACTAAAAAGGCCCCTTTATTTCTTATTTTTACGATCAATAATCTAATTATCCCATCTTGCTGATTTTCTTCAACCGATCTTCATCTATCAACTTAATCTTTCTACCGTCTAAAGCAATGATACGTTCCGCCACAAAGGTGGACAACGTGCGAATAGCATTCGATGTAGTCATATTAGATAGATTTGCCAGATCTTCACGAGCCAAATAGATGCTTAACGTAGCACCGTCTTCTTCCAGTCCGTAACTATCTTTCAGGAATAACAAAGATTCAGCTAATCGCCCACGAATATGTTTTGCGTAGGTTAACCGTTACGTTCATCGAGATACCGAGATCAATGGATAATTGTCGGATGAAAAACATAGCCAAATTCGGATTACTCATTAAAAGGCCCGTAACCACTGTCATAGGAATCATGCAAACCGTAGAAGCCTCGAATGCGGAAGCGTTCGTCAAGTAATCTTCTTGAGCGAAACTAGCCCGGTAACCAAAATACTGCACAGGCTTAATCATTCGGATAATCTGGCTTCTGCCACCTACTCCATCCTTGTAAATCTTCACTTACCCTTTAACAAGCACATCATGTCCTTTGGTTCGTCGCCCTCGCAATAAATCAACTCGTTACGTTTGAAATGCTGGATCGTCGAATTACTACGGAGGATCTCACGTTCCTTATCGGTCAGAACCCTCCACACCTCTGATAAACTGGCCGATAAATCGACCTCTTCTTTTTGCTGTTTAACCACGACTGCTATATAACATACTTATGAAGCACAAATATACGATTTTTCTTTTGATAAAATAAAAACTTTTGTACGATTAATTACACCATATTGTAACATTTTACTTTCTTTCACGTCTAAACTGAAATTTATTCATTATGTTTGTCTGGAAAGAATGTAAAATCGTTGAAAAAGTTATATTCGATACTTACCTTGATTTTAATCTCTATAAGTATTTTCGCAAAGAGCACTGATACTTATAGTGATAAGATCCTGTCTTTTGGCAAGGGGAATCGAGAAACGAGAGAACGGGCGGACTCGATCATGCACCTTGTCATCGAAAAAGCGACCCAATACCAAAATACGGTATCGAAATACGAGGCTGAGATTTATATCAAAGGACGTACAGAAATTTTAAAACAAAATATGTTAATACGTCTCGCCCATCATATCTTTCCTATCGACCGGAAAAATAAGGATATGCTTTTTGAAATGGTCAGCCAATCTAAATTTAACGCCCCGCAGAATTATCTTCATGATCTAAAGGCGGTCAACGGAAACAGCATACCCAACGGGAAAAAGCAACAGGAGCCTTGGCTTTCTTGAATTTGAACGTATATTCCCCTACCGCTTACGATGATGCCATCTTCATGCCGATAGCCAGCAACGCTTTTAAGTTTTATACGTTCAACTTGGAAGGCTGGAGACTATCAACGGCTTGACGATTTACAAAATCCGTTTCCTGCCGAAGCAATGGAGCCAGAAATTGGTATGCGGGGATTTATATGTCATCGACCAGTCATGGACGATCGACAAGATCGATATGAACGGTCGTTACTCTTTCGCCGAATTCAACCTAGTCATGAGCTACGGACGGGATTTCAGGCGGTTCATCCTACCCGAGAAGGCGGATCTATTCCTCCGATACAGGGTATTGGGAAACGCGGTGGCAACCACCTACCATTCTTCCTTTAAGTATCAGGAAGTGGAATGGGTGGAGGAGGACAACGAAAGCCATAAGTGGAAATCCTTGGACCTGACCAATTATTACAAACTCTCGTCCGATACGGTTCCTATTATCAGGATTCCACGTATTGGAATATCCATCGTGACAATCCCTTGAGTCCGGATGAAGCCCACTTATACAGTAAAGCCCAAGAGCAGAATATAAGTAAAATCGATACGGCCGATGATCTCCAGAAGTACGTTAAGCTAACGGAGCAGTTGACGAATACGGTCAATATGGATTATAAAACGACCCGTATTAAATATTCCGGCTTTCTAAATCCGTTCCAATTGGGTTATTCCGCCCGTAACGGCATCACTTACAAACAGCGATTCCGTATCAGCAAGACATTCGCCCGTGACAAACAAATTCGTTTCCGTCCGGAGATTGGTTACGTATTCAAGCGCAAGCAGATATTTTTCAAGGTCGGAGGCGATTGGGAATACTCGCCGCAGAAACGGGGAATCTTATCGGTAGAAGTAGGAAACAGTAATGAGAGTTATTCTTCCGAGATCACCCAAAAGATCAATGAGGAATTGAAGGATTCCACCTTCAATTTCGATGATTTAAACCTTGAGTATTTCAAACATTACTATGCGGAAATAAAAAACTCCATCGAGTTATTCAATGGGTTTCAATTAACGACGGGTATCACTTACCACCGGCGTATCCCCTCTAAAAAGAGAGTGGAGATCGATCCCGGGGATGATGTAGAGGAAATACTCAGCCAAAATTATAATGACTTTACGCCCACGCTCGGTTTCTCCTATACCCCCCGCCAATATTATCGCATGGACGGATACCGGAAGGAGTATGTCTATTCTTACTATCCCACGATATCAATCGAAATAGCGAGAGGTATCCCCGGAGTCGGGAAAAGCTCGGGAGATTACGGACGTATAGAGGCGGACGTGCATCAAAGCCTTATGCTTGGCCTATGCAGACGATTGAACTATCATATCAGCGCCGGTCTTTATACGCAACAGAAGTCTACCTATTTCGCGGACTTTAGGTATTTCACCCGCAGGAATTTCCCCGATACATGGGATGATCAGATCGGCGGAGTCTTCAATCTGCTGAAAGGCGAGTGGTTCAATGCCTCCGATAAGTATATACAAGCGCATTTCATGTATGAAAGCCCTTTTGTCTTATTCAAGATCCTCCGCATCAACTCCACGAAAAAGTTCATGCAAACGGCCTCACGTTATATCCTCTCCGAACGCTTTTATTGGAGCCAGCTATGGACACCGGTCTTGCCTAGCTATACGGAAGTCGGATACGGGATCGGGAACCATATCTTTAATATCGGGATATTCGCCGGATTCGATCGCTGGCATTACCAAAGCATGGGATTCAAGTTTGCCTTCGAGTTATTTCAATGAATGGATAGCGGGCGGGCTACCAATACCCCTTTACAGCTCTTTATCCCCTCGGCGTAATCTCGTAAGGAGGATGCTTGGATGATTACCTTTTTAGCGGAAGAAGAGGCATGGATAAATGTCAGTTGTCCATCCTTCCAATAGGCGATCCCGACATGCGTCACGTCCAGCCCCTTGATAGAAGTAACAAAACAGAGGATATCGCCATTCTTGATTCTGAACGAACATTTGTCGATCTCTTGTTTAGGCACATAATAATGAGGACGTAGGTTTATCTCCTTTTCCTTATCGGCCATCCTTCGAACTCTTTCCGGATGGTTCTTCAGTTGCTTATAGCTATCCGGATGCGTAGAGATAAAAGATAAATCCAAAGGTAGGGAGGCACCACCGATTTCCCTCCCCATATCTTTCACGATTCCTTTTCGCTCATTCTCATAGAACCAGTCCGTCATATAATGCAAACGATCCGTGTAATCCCCTATCGTACCCTCTCTGTACCGGAGCTGCTGTAAATTCTCACAGAAGTTCTCAAAGGTAGGATTTTCTTCCCACAGGGTGCGGGATAAAGCCAATACGGTCTCCGCGAATGTGGTACAATCCAGTTCCCGCAGATTGACCACCAAGCCCTCCGGCTCCTTTTCCAAGGTAGAGGCGACATAAGGAGTCCCCCGGAAGAAAAGGGCGGTATGGATCATTAGCTCGTCTAGGGGTAACGACTTCTTAGGTTCCATCTGAGTACAATACCGATCGAAAATAGCACGATCCTCATCCGTACAATACAACTTACGGGATGTATGCTCTTGGGCGTTCACTAAAAACACCATACATACACACATCCAAAAACCGAGCAGTATCATTCCCCTTCTCATAAGCTAATCCTTTTTCGTTTTCAGTAAATCCTCCAATTTCACCAGCTCGTCACGGAATTGGGCAGCCTCGATGAAATCCAGTTTCTTCGCTGCTTCCGTCATCTGTTTGCGAGTCCGCTCGATCGCCTTCTCAAGCTGCGTACGGTTCATGTATTGCACGACCGGGTCCGCCACCAAGCTTGGTTCCGGCTCTATATAAGCGTATGCTCCGCCGTTTGTTGTTTCTCGGCAAGCATGGATACACTGTTTTTCATGACTTGCTTCGGAGTAATGCCATGCGCCTCGTTATAAGCCATCTGTTTCTCCCGCCGGCGATTGGTCTCGTCCATGGTCTGCTGCATACTCGCCGTGATCTTATCGGCATAGAAGATAACCTTTCCGTTCACGTTTCGGGCGGCACGTCCGGCTGTCTGCGTCAAGGATCGGTGGGAACGCAAAAAGCCTTCCTTATCCGCATCCAAGATAGCGACCAACGAGACTTCCGGTAAATCCAGCCCCTCGCGTAGCAGGTTGACACCGATCAGCACGTCAAACAGGCCCTTCCGCAGGTCATCCATAATCTGTACCCGCTCCAAGGTATCTACATCGCTATGTATATAGTTGCATCGTACCCCCATGCGGGTCATATACGTAGTCAGCTCTTCCGCCATACGCTTGGTCAAGGTAGTCACCAAGACTCGTTCGTCTTTTGCCGAGCGCTGCGTGATCTCCTCCATCAAGTCGTCGATTTGGTTTAATGAAGGACGGACATCGATAATCGGGTCCAGCAGGCCTGTCGGACGTATCACCTGCTCCACCACCACTCCCTCGCTCTTTATCAACTCGTAATCGGCGGGAGTAGCGCTCACATAAATGCCTAGAGGCGTCAACGACTCGAACTCATCGAAGGTAAGCGGACGGTTATCCATCGCCGAGGGCAAACGGAAACCATACTCCACCAAGTTTTTCTTCCGGGCATAATCCCCGCCATACATCGCACGAATCTGCGGGATCGTCACATGGCTCTCGTCTACGACTAGCATGAAGTCTTTCGGGAAATAGTCCAACAGGCAGAAAGGACGATCTCCCGCCGCGCGTCCGTCGAAATAACGGGAATAGTTCTCGATACCCGAGCAATGCCCTAGCTCCCGGATCATTTCCAGATCAAACGTGACACGCTCATACAGGCGTTTCGCCTCGAAGGGCTTACCGATCTCCTTGAGGAAATTCACCTGCGTCCCCAGATCCACATCGATCTGACCGATCGCCGTATTGATACGCTCTTGGGTGGTCACGAATAAATTGGTAGGATAAATATTCAGCTCATCTTGCTCATCATACTCCTCGCCTGTCAACGGATTGAAAGAGGAGATGCGGTCTATCTCATCATCCCAGAACTCGATACGGTACGCCATGCCGTCGAAGGTCTCGATCGCCGGGAAAATATCCACCGTATCGCCATTCACACGGAAACAGCCGC
>ENA-OQAA01001604-OQAA01001604.1-human-gut-metagenome-genome-assembly--contig:-NODE-1604-length-10867-cov-1.856052_pt1 | contig 10867 bp, 14 predicted proteins | sample MGYA00242489_ERZ504515 | MGnify/ENA primary metagenome ERZ504515 (study PRJEB26092, sample SAMD00036237) | human gut metagenome | host: Homo sapiens | study: EMG produced TPA metagenomics assembly of...
TCTTCTCAAAGTCTGCAAAAATGTTTTCGTATTGGGCAAAGACGTTATCCAGTGGAACTGTTATGGAAATCCATTCCGCACCTTCCGGAAGTAGCTTCTCTACAATCTCCCGATGCCGCAAGCCGCCGGAGAAAACTTTTCCTTCCCGGATGTGCCGCAGCACTTCGGGCGGGAAGAAAGGTTCCCGGTTGTCGTCCATGCCTATAATAATAAAGTTTCGTATCATAGCGTATCTATTTACACATCCCGTCCCGGCCTTAACTGTTCCGCATCATTGTAGCACAAGATTGCATTCACCAGCGTTGCAGCCAAATTACTTCCTCCTTTTCGTCCCTCCCACTATCAGTTTGGGTATTTCCATGAACGGCTTCACCATGTGTTTGGATTCCTGTACATGTACAAAACCCACAGGCGCGGCAATAATACCGCTTGGTACAGCCTTTCCTTTACGTACCAGATCACAAAGTTCCATCAAAGCCGTCGGCGCATTACCGAATACAAACAAGGCATCCGGATGTTCCTCCACTGCCAGACGTATACCGGCTTGTGTACGGGTGATTCCTTTTTCCGCTGCCATTGCCGCTACCCGTTCATCGGAAAGATAACATTTCACTTCTACCCCAGCCGTTGTAAAGCTCCTTTGCGGATACCACTGGCAGCCATCGTCACATCCGTAACAATCGTTTTCAACCGACCGTCTGCTATTTTCTGATAAAGCTTTTCCACAGCACCTTTATCCGTATACAACAGCTTTTCCATTTCAAAATCAGCCGTGGTATGGATGGCGTGCAGCAAAGCCCATTTATGATCCAGAGGAATATTCTTATTCTTTAGTTCCGACTCAATGGTCCGGAAACTTTGTATCATGATGTCCTGACCTATCCCCTTAGTCGGTTGTTCATCCTTATCCGGACGGTTATAATATCCCCGGGGAGTAATGAACTTGCCGTTCCACGCATAAGACTGCGAGTTACCGATCAGGATGACCGTAAACATATCCACTTCTTCGGGATTGAAATCGGCGAGTGTCGTCAGATGCACTTCCTGTTCTTCCGTCCGGCCTGGCGTACATAACCTACCGGAGTCTCCGGAGCGCGTCCTTCTGTGAGAAACAGCTCTTTCAATCGATAGAGTTGCCAATACCGCCCTTCGCTTTTCGGATTGTATACAGCCGTTACGAAATCGGCCATAGCTGCCGCACGGATGCGACGCTCGATCCGTTCCCACGGTGTCATCAAGTCGGAGAGGGAAATCACACAGAAATCATGTCCCACAGGAGCACCCAGCAGTGAAGCCGCTTTCTGAAAAGCGACTGATACCTGGCAAGGCAATCACTTCGACGTTGCTGTTCCGTTCCCGCTTCATCTCGTAAATCAGCGGAGTCATTCCATAAATCCCCGCATCGCCGGAACTGATGACACAAACCGTTTTTCCCTGTTCCGCCAATTCAAATGCCTGTTCCGCACGAGTGCTTTCCCGCTTCATGCCCGTATCTATACATTCTGTTTCAGGGTGGAGATAAGGCTGGATAAAACGGAAATAATATTTATATCCCACTACTACATCCGCTTCGCGAACCGCCTCCAGAACCGCAGGCGTAATGTCTTGTTCGCTGCCCGGTCCGATGCCGGCAACTATTATCTTTGGCTGTTTCATATCGCTTATATTTCTATCATGCAAAGATACATTCTATTCTCTAAATTTCGGGTATAAAAGGGTGTAAAAGGGCTACACCCTTTGCCTGGAATGGTGTAGCCATAAGAGGGAAAGGGTGTAGCTATTTCAGCAACGCCTCAATGTGTTCCATATATAACTTCCGGATAGCGGGTTGTTCGCCCAGTCCCTGCATACGGACATTGGTTGATAACCTGCTTTTTCCATTTCCGGTTTCCATACTCCGACGATGTCTTCTTTCGTATGATTACCGCATACCAGCAACAACGGTATCAGTGTCACTTGTTTCGGGCGTGTCTCCTTCAACTGTGCCAGTGTAGCGTCCAGTGTAGGATAACCCTCGATGGTGCTGACGTGGAAGTTTTTCAGTCCGTGGGCTTCATCATATAGTCCAGCATGGCGTAAGTGGCGGTACTTGGTAATTGATTGCCGTGTCCCACATAGATGACGTCTTCTTTCTTTCCGGGTTGTTCTTGTGTCAGAATTTCGATAACCTTTTCGCAATCTTCCACTGTATAAAGCAATGGGTTACCCACCTTTATTTCTTTAAAGAAGGGTTTCACGCTCTCCGCATCGCGGCGGACAGAAGTCATTTCACTTCCTTCAATCAGTGTTGTACTCTGTATCAGTACGCGCGAATATCCTTCGCTTCTGAGTTTCAGCAGTGCGTCTACCGGACTGTCTTTATGAACGCCTTGCTTCTCCAGTCTGCGCCGAACAATGGGAGAGATATACGCTTCGCGCACTTCAAACTGCGGAAAAGTTTCTTTTGCCTCACGGGTGATTACGTCGAGCGTCAGTGCACGCGTATCAGGATCCGAACTTCCGTAATGGGTAATGAGAAGGCGGTCTTCTCCCCTGTGCAGAGGAGAAGAGAGCCACACTCAGTAAACAAAGAGTGATGAAAAGATGCTTCATATCAATAATAAGTTGTTATGCGTTAATTCTTTAGTTTTAAAGTCAGACTCACCACTAACATACGTCCCGGTGAGTACAGGGTGAAGTTCTTCGTCAGAGGTCTCATATCCCTCTTGTTGAAGATATTGTCGATACCGATACCGGGTTCCAGGAAGAAACTGCTGAAACAGTCGAAGGAGTGGCGGGTGTTCAGGTTCCAGATACCGTAACCCGGAGCATCTCCGTCGGCATCTCCCGGATAGTAGCATTTGCTTTGCAGACGGCCGTTCAGGTTGAGGTTCATGGTGTAGTCACCCCATGAATGTGCATAGTTTCCGCTGATGGTTGCCGTGTGGCGGATGCTGCGTTGAATGTTTTGCCAGCCTTCTTCACCTTTACCGCGGGCATAAGCGTAGGTATAGTTACCATTCAGCGTAAAGCCGGCGAATGGATTGCCTGACAAACTCACCTCAAAACCACGGACGGTAGCCTTTTCAAAGTTGATGTATTCTTTCAGGTTCACATTCTTGGTAGATGATAAGTCTGCCAGTTCGGGGAATTCTTCTTTCAGTTGCTGCTGGGCCTCAGCGGACAAATCATTGAATGCGGTTACTTTGGAAGACACCATATCTGTCAGATAATTCAGATATCCCGTAACGGAGGCACTGAAACGGTTGGTGCGGTACTCCATATTGACGGAGTAGTAGTTGCTGTGTTCAGGCTTCAGGTCAGCGTCACCGATGGAGATGGTGTATTTGCTACCCATTTTCTTGAACATGCTGTAATGCAATTCGTCTACGCCGGGAGCACGGAAACCTGCTGCATACGTGCACGTACGTTGAAGTTTCCAATATTGTACATGGCTGCCACTTTCGGGGTGAAACGTCCACCTGCCTGTTCATGATAGTCATAGCGTGCACCGACAATGCCCGTGAAGTGATCCCACAGTTTTACCTCATGCTGTCCGTAGCCCGACAAAGTATATACTCCCTTGTCTACATCGGCATCGGGACGAACAAGAATGTCCTTGCGGTAGTCCACTCCGAAGACAGTAGTACTGTTGGTGGTGAAACCGAAGATACCTTTCAGTTCGGCATCATGAAACTTCTGTCTTTTGGTGAATGCGTAGTCACCCGGTTGGTAATCACCGGCTGCCAGCATGTATTTGTAGCGCGAAGTATAATTGTTGCCTACATAATCCAACTGGATGGAGGAACGTTTGTTCAGTCTGTACTTGGCTCCTGTACCCAGTTGTAGCCTTCGTAATGCGTATTATAATCATTTCCGCCTGTCATGCCGTCGCGTTTGGCGGGGCGGTCGGTCATACGCCAGTAATATCCGCCATTGGCATAGAACGAGAGTCTTTCCGTAGCATCGTAGGTGAAATTGCTGAGAAAAGTTATTCATGCTGTAGCCGATGGAAAGCTGATCGAGGGTTTCAACCAGGTCATCATTCTTGTCTACGGTCAGGCCACTGTTCTGCCAGCCATCCGAGTGATCGTATTTATAAGCAGTGTAAGAGGCGAGCTTTCCTTTGGCAATGTCCAGGTTGAGGCCTTGTGAAAACTGATTCTTTCTTGTATAACGGCTGTTGGTGGTGAAGGAGATTTCATCTTTCGGCTGGTTGGTGATGATGTTGATAACACCGGCAATCGCATCCGAACCATAGAGCGAAGAAGCTGCGCCGTTTAAAACTTCGATACGCTTCACACGGCTCATGTCTATCTGGCTGATGTCAATATTACCGCTGATATCTCCCGTCACTTTGCGTCCGTTAATCAGTATCAGTACGTATTTATTGGAAAGTCCGTTCATCATCAGATACGAACCCATGGCATTCGGAGAGAAGGAGAGAGAGGGAACCATCATGGTCATGGCCTGTTGGAAATCCGTAATTCCGGCACGTTTTATTTCGTTGGCGGTGATGACGGATACCGGTGCCGGAGTATTTTTCAGTCGCTGGTGCGTACCCGTACCGGTTACTACTACAGGATTCAAATCCACAGTTTTATCTACGGAAGTTTCACCTTTATCAGCCTGTGCCCATGCACCGGCAGCGATACTTCCCATTAAGAGAGTCGTTAAGAATCTTTGCTTTATCATAAAATTATCGTTTGTTTGGAAATGCAAAGATATGGGGAAGATGAGGGCAAGAAAATACCCACTGATGGGTATTTCTATTGTTAAAAACCCTTGTTTATAGGTATGGACTCTTTAACTTTTATTCAAAGGGTGACGGATGTCTATCATTATTCCGGAACATAGATAATTTCTCCACTTTCCAGTTGGTAGGCTACACCGACTTTTTTCCCTCGCTTGCCGGAAGTTTCCTGTTCCTCGCTGGGAGTGTATCGCTTGATTTCCTGTCCTTCTTTCGTAATGATTTCCATATTCTCTTTTCCGGGATTCTTCACCATGGTGAAGTCTTCTTTAGAAAACATCTCCGTCATATTGAAGCGGGAGACGAGAGCCACCATCAAGGCTACGGCAAAGACCATCGCTACGTCAAAAAGATTGGCTACCGTACCCATGGGGTCGGAGTCCGAATCGCTGTGCAGTAATCTGTTTCTCTTACTCTTCATAGTTTTCGTATCGTTAGTCCGTTATTCCTTTTCGGCCGTTTGGCGGCTTATCACTTTGTACAGATATTCCAAGTCGTTCATTTCGCGGGCATACCAGCGTTGTTTCACTTGCAGGGTAATGACGCCGACAGCAGCAATGACCAGCCCTACCACTGTAGTGGCAAAAGCCACCTGCATATTGTAGGCCATGGAGGAGATGTCTCCTTGTGCCAGCCCCACCAGTGCGGGACCCATCGGATGAGGGTACCCATCAGTCCCAACATGGGACCCAGTTTGATGAATGTACGCGAACGTCCCAACTCCTTCTCGGCTTCCATTTCATAGTTGGCAAGCAGGTGTTCGCAGTAGGCAGCGTCGTCCCGGTGTGCGGACAATTTGGACAAGTTGCGGAGGAGAGGGGAGTTGCCTGCCGATGGGAGTTGCTGCAGCAGTCCGTCTATATTCTCTGGGGTGATGTTCTCCAGTGTTTCAGTGAATTGCTTCTGTAATTTCATCCGCTGGTAGAACTCGCCGAAGAAACCTCCCGCAAGGATAATGGCACGTAGAAAGAATAGCAGCAGCAGGACTACGACGGGAACCAGCAGCCCGTTTGAAATCCAGAACAGTGTGTTTGAGATTGTTTCCATATATCTTTTTAGTTTTTAATTCTTTAATTTATTTCAATAGCCCGTAGTAATGATGCTCAATATAACAATGAAAATATTAACAATGAACAGTACTTCCAAGCGCAGCGGCTTGTCACCGATAGCATATCGCAGCAAATGGCTACCGGCACCGACTGCAAAGAAAGTAACACCGGCTGCTATCCATGAGAGACTGCCGAAATCTATTCCGGGAAAAGTGAAAAGCAGCAGTGCCAGGACATAGCATATTACTCCGCCTATCAGTATGCCGGGGTATAACTTCAGGAAGAGGGTGACCGCTTGTTTGAAGGCCGTGTTGCGGGTACGCATTTTTGCGAAACAGTCGAAACAGAAAGTTATCATTATGGCGGCTTCCAGAGTGACACATACCGACAAGTTCAACATCTGTGGACGGGAGGCAAAGAAAGCTGCCACCACGGTCTTGGACTGTTCCGTCATCCATGGAGTCACCAGCCACGCAAAAAAGGCACAGCCTGCGGCAACCGTCCACATTCCCCAGCGTGGATAGAACCCCACCTTTAATAGAAAATTGAGGGCGATGAATAGGGCTAACAGATGAATGACGTATTCCATAATACTCTGTTTCTATTTATTCTTTTTTCTTTTCTTCAACAGTACGACCAGTCCGATGAAGGTGATGACGACAAGACTGCCTGCAATCACTCCGTTCACCCTGTTCTTACGTACCGTTTGTTCGGAAGTCAGTTTGTGTTCTTTCAGTACGACATCCTTGCCATCGGTTGCGGATGCTTCGTGTACCTCCTTCATGTTCTGGGTATAGGTCTGCTTCTCGCTATTATCCAACTGGTCGGCAACGAACGACTGTAGCTTGTCATTGTCGCAAACGAATTCGGTACAAGCGGCACCTTTTTCGCGTGTGATTTGTGCATGCAGGGAAGCAGTGGTTTTCAGTTGCTCATCAGATGCTTTCCAGTAACCTTTGCGGGCGCTTTCCAGCATGACGGCTGTCATAGCCTGGAATGCGGCGGGATTGACGCGGAGGAAGTACTCGTGAATGCCAGCTTATTCTCATCCTTTATATACATTCTATACAAGTCATTGAACAGTTCTTTGTCCATGGCCGACGGACGCATGACGTGCCAGCCGAAGATGTTGCGGAAGATTTCGCCGAACATCTGCGCCGAACCTTCCCCGCCTTTCATCCGCTCTTGTATAAAGGTAGTTCAAGATGGTGGAACGTGTCTCTACGGCAATGGCCTCTTTGGCATCCTGCATGCGGCGGTTGGTCCGGTTGCGGTAGTCTGCCATATAGGCATCCGGTTCCTTGCCGGTCACGGTTTTGACGGTGAGCGAGAGTCCACCCGTAAATTCATATACATGATCCAGGGAGATGGGCCCCCATGTGTTACTTTGACGGGGCTGGATGACAACATCCGTTTCGGACAGTGCCGAGGCAAACAAACCTTCCTGGACGTCTCCCCAATTTCCGTCGTCCCCATAAGAGGCACCCATATTGTTGAGGTATCCTTCGGCTATCTCCTTTTCGCTTTCCCACGAGCCGCTGTGCTCGGTATAGGCCATCATACCGGTACTGTATCCGCTGTTGATCGGTCCGAATACACGCATCACAGACATTTCACGGGCACGTTTGGGGGAAGCCCCTTTTTCTACCAGTAATTTTTCCTGCAACAGTGTACCCGATGCCACATAGTTGGGATAGGTCTCATCTCCGGCTTCCGATGCCAGACGTATAGCATCGGTCAGTAACTTCAAGCGGGAACCGGCTATGTCGCGTAGCTGTCCGGACACTTGTACCAGCACATTGATGCGCGGACGCCCCAGTTCTTCACTGGCACCAGTTTCAGGTCAACCACTCTGCCTTGGGCGTCGCGTACGGGTTCTACTCCCAGCATCCAGAATACCTGGGCCAGCGTAGCTCCTTCCGTATTGATGAATTCGCCTGCCCAGAAGGTATAGCTTACTTTCCGGGGATATTCGCCGTGCTTGCTGATGTACTGTTTTAAAGTCGCTTCTGCCAATCGCTTTCCATCTTCCCAAGCCCTTGGTTGGGAGTATTCTCGGCGTTGATGCTGTACATGTTGCGTCCGGTGGGCAGACGTTCGGGTTCAGTACGGGGTCACCTCCCGGCGCAGGGAATACGGTTCCTCCGCTGAGTGCACGCACCATGGCATTCTGTTCGTTGACGGGGGAGGCAAGCAACTGTTCGCGATAGAGTAGGGCGGGGCGAAGCTCCGGTGCTACAGATGCAGTATCCTTGGGTGGATTCTGGAGTAAGGCGGTCAGTCTTTTCCTGGCGGCAGGCAAGTAGTGGTGGGCTATATAGGTGAAGTCTTGCAACTGCTCTGTGGTGATTTTGCCTTTATCGCGGTCCTTGCGGGCCGTTTCGTATGCCAGCGGGTCGGCAGCGACGGCGAGAGTGGTGGTCAGCAGGTCGCGGTCAGAATAAGGCTCGTTCATGGTGTAGTACGCACCCAGTATCTTTTCGTTGGCTATCTCTTCGGTGAAGGCATCCAGACGTTCCAACTCCTCGGCTGTATAGGGTTCGCCGGATATGGAATCCAGATTGAGGTCGCGGTGCAGCCCCAGGCGCATGGCCTCTTTTTTGATGTTCATTCCCAGAGCCCGGTGTTTGGCAGTCCCTTCGTCCAGCACTTTGTGAATATCTTCCAGCAAGGCCGAATAGCGTTGGCGCATACCGCTCTCCACGTAGGGCGGAGTGAGATGGGTGACCAGTACGGCATGTGTTCGGCGTTTGGCAATGATACCCTCGCCTACGTTTCCGGTGGTATAGAAGTAGAAGTGGGGGAGGTTACCAATCAGTACATCCGACCAGTCGGCCTGCGACTGTGCCACATTCTTTCCGGGCGTGTATTCCAAGTTGCCGTGGGTGCCGAAGTGAATCACTGCATCTGCCTTGAATCCTTTTTGCATATACAGATAAGGAGCCAGGTAGCTGTGGGGCGGCGCTACCGGCATTCCATGCACCAGTTTGAACTCATCATCTCCCAATGCCGGGCGGGGCTGGGGGAAGAGTAGGATATTGCCGAATTGCAGGCAGGTAATGGCAATACTGTCCTCTGTTACCAGCAGATTGCCGGGCGCATCTCCATATCTGTCTGTCACTTCCTGATATTTCTCGGGAAGGAGTACTTCGTGTGCCCATTGTTCGTATTGCTCGGTAGAAAGCCATATCGGGTGTGCCGTTTTCAAAAACTGTTCTTGTGCTCCTTTGGCATACGAACCCATGACACCGTCACGATGTATCCGCTTGCCGAACTCCTCTACAGTAGCAGGCAGTCCACTGACGTCGTACCCTTCCGAACGCAGGCGTTTCAAGAGTTATAGAGTGAAGGAATCACTTCCATACCGCTTGCCAGCAGGGCGTCTTTTCCCGGAGTCTTGAAGTAACAGATAGCAACGCGCTTTTCTTTGTTGGACATGTCTCTCAAGGACATGTACTTGGTATATGGTCCACTACGGCATCTATCCGTTCATTTTCAGCGGTGTACAGATAGTATCCTTGTTTGTTTTCGTTTTGGGTAGCGATGCAGAGGGGTAGCATGCCTCCATCTATCTCAGGCACCACTACACGGGCGGTCAGTTGTCGCCACGCTGACGGGGGTATCCCGGGTCCAGCCATTCCTCGTGGGGCTGAATCAGCGGGAAGGGCATGAATAAAGGAATGTTTTCCTGGTGCAGCCAGTTGATGAGTGAGTCATTGCCCAGCCGTCCCATAGGCAGGTAGACTACTGCATCGGGATGGAGGGTACGTATCATATCGGCACGCGGTTGACCTCCGGCTGTGAAAGGATAGACATTGAAGCCTGCTTGTGTCAAGCACGTGATGAGGGAATCTACGTGGGCACGGTTTCCTTCCATCGGAAAGTTGAGTCCGGAAATCAGGGCAAGGTTGCGTCCGTCCTCATGGTAGAGATTTTTTTCTTTCAGATAGGCGGTCACCTCTTGCGGAGTACTGAAGTAGCGGCCGTATTCGCGGTGGTAGAACATGTTCTCCAGCAATGGGATGGGAGGCTCGTAATCCTGGTGTCCCCACCGGTGGGAGTGGCGATGTGGCGCAGGTAGAGTAAGGCATTCCGGTAGTTGTGCTTGTTGCCGTTCTTGAGATACTCCCGTAGCGTATGCTGTTGTTCATTGGTAACATTGTGATTGAGGGAGAGGGTGAAATTTCGTAACGTATTCGTAAAGACTGGTACTCCGCTGGCACCCCACCCGTTCCACTTCGGCAATCTGGCCGTCGTCAAGGTATAGCCCTCTGCTGTACATCACGATGGCATCATAGCCGGAAAGGTCCTTCACCTCTTCTTTTTTTATGCAGGTGACTTCTATCCGGGCGCAGTCATTGTTCAGGGCAATGTCGGCAGCTTGTGCCAGGGTTGCGTTGATAATAAGTATACGTGTAGGAGCAAGCCAGTACTGATAGGCCGCAAAGCTGCAGACAATCAATAGGGCTATGCTGCCGAGGAATATTCCAAGTCTTTTCTTATTCATACAAGTTTATTCTCGTTAATAGCGTTTTTGTCTTTTACAACATTTTCTTCTTATATAATTCACACTTAACGCCACACCCGTGATGCAAACGGCTGTACCTCCAAGCAGCAATACCCAAAGCACAGTCTTGCGCAGGGTGGCATTGGAGTTCAGACCGGGCAGACGCATGCGGTGCAGGGCTGTATAGCTCCAGTATTTCCAGCGGGAGGAGGTGTCTACATGGCGGATGATTCCCGTTTCCGGGTGAATGTAATAGACGCTCCGGTCCGGGTCGTCCACCGTTATCTTCCAGACGGGAAGCTGGGGTCGTCCGCGATACATATTGCTCATGTCGCGATAGTAGGTCTCGAAATGTTCGAGCCGGGAGATACGTATGCCGGGGATATGTTGTGAAGAATCACGCTGGGAGGTATAAATGCTTTCCACGCCTTTCAGGATTTCTTCTTCGGAGAGTTGTAACGGACGCGGCAGGCTGTCGGCGGCATCGATGTAATACTCGTTTTTCATCTTTACGATGTAGTAGGGATGTTCGCGGAAGTTGCGCCACTCTATCGCAAAGCTTGGGGATAGGCAGCTATG
>ENA-OQAA01001605-OQAA01001605.1-human-gut-metagenome-genome-assembly--contig:-NODE-1605-length-10866-cov-1.655461_pt1 | contig 10866 bp, 12 predicted proteins | sample MGYA00242489_ERZ504515 | MGnify/ENA primary metagenome ERZ504515 (study PRJEB26092, sample SAMD00036237) | human gut metagenome | host: Homo sapiens | study: EMG produced TPA metagenomics assembly of...
CAGAAGCTTTGCTCCGAGTATTAATGTCTTTTTGGCAAATGACGGATGAAATACGACTACGCACATAAGTATCACACAGCCGACATTCAACAAAATGCCCAGATAAAAGACCCATCTCGCTTCTGCCACATACTCTGCTAAAAATCCCCCTGCAAACAGCCACAAACCTATGCCCACAACGACAAGTACAAACTTATACGTAATCGTGACAACAAGCAAAATAACCGTTGCTATCGGAACAGGAATGTCTTCCTTTTTCATAAAGTAAATCTGCATCGGCTGTCCACCCGTCGCTGACGGTGTGACGCAGCTAAAGAAAAATCCTACTGCTGAAAAAAGAAAACAAAGCCGTTCCTTTACATAAATCCCGTAGCAATCCAGCATATGCCATATGACAATACTCTCGCCAGCGATAAAAAATAACACAAGCGGGACTGCTGGAATTAGCCACAGGATATTACATTCTTTAATTGCATCTTTAAGTCCTGAAAGATCCTCCCCATGGAAAACACCATACAGTGTCAATCCTATAATTACAAAAAACAGGATAGCGTCTATCAATATTTTCTTATACTTTTTCACCTTTTGGCGCCTCCTTGGATATGAATAATTTCATTCTATCAAAAATTAGAACCCTTCGCAACAAGAAGTTATTACTTGTGTGCCTCTGCCATGAATGCTTCGATTTCATCCGTGGTGCGCATTACGTCCTCAGACAGGCATTCGCATCCATCTTCTGTGATTAAAAGGTCATCTTCAACACGGATTCCGATCTCCCATTCATCAATGTACAGACCTGGCTCATCGGAAATGACAGCACCTGGGCGAAGCTTGCTGTTGAAGGCAACGCTTACATCATGAACATCAATTCCAAGATGGTGAGAAACACCGTGCATGTAATATTTTCCAATCTCCTCTTCCTTCTCAATCAGACCCATACGAATGCAGCCCTCGGCAAGAACCTTCTTACACACATCATTTAACTCGCGAAGCGTCATACCCGGCTTTGCTGTCTTTGCAATAGCGCGGTTTGCAGCCAGCACAACCTCATAAACCATACGCTGCTTTTCAGTAAATTTGCCGTTTACAGGATATGTTCTGGTGATATCAGCGCAGTAACCCTTATACTTCGCACCCAGATCAAGAAGAAGCAATGTATTATCCTTGCACTCGCATTCATTTGTTACATAATGAAGCATCGTTCCATTGATACCGCTTCCTGCGATAGTATGGAATGCAACGCCGTCAGCACCATTTCTCTTAATGCTGTACTCAAAATCAGCCTGTGCCTGATATTCCATCTGACCTGGCTGTAAATGAGACATCAAATTCTTTAATCCGCCATCTGTAAGCTTGATTGCCTCACGGATCAAGGAAACCTCATCCTCGTCCTTCTGCATTCTCATCTCAGCGATGATCGGTGCACAATCCTTTACGCGCACACCCGGGTACTTCTGTGCAAACTCGCGTGCTTTCATCATGTTGTAATCTTCAAGATCATCGATATCATGACGGTAAGTATCAAAATATACGGTATAGACATCCTCTCTTGTTAGCATACGGTTGATGATACCTTTCTCGGTGTCGATAAAGCCAACCTTCTCGATCTGTGCCTGCGCCTTTGCCTCATCGACGGTCATCTTCTTTCCCATCCAACGCTCGCGGTCTGGATCAGCCTCCTCAATAAGAAGCGTCTCTGTCGGCTCCTCAGTCGCATTATCCAAAATTAACATCATATTCTCGCGGCGAATGCTGTAAGATAAAAGAAGTTTTTGTTTGCCTCAAATGGTGCATACTCATCTGCACTCACATGATGTCTCACTCCTGAATAAAGGACCAGAACAGAATTTTTCTCCATCTTTGATAATACTTCATCTCTGCGCTTTTTATAATTCATTTCTTCATACCTCTTTTCTAATTTTTCCAAGCAAAATTTGAATACTCTTTGAATACTCACATTATACCAATCCAAAACCATAAATGCAACTGCTGTCTTTTCCCTCTAATTTCTGGATAAATACAGGCATAGGCGGATTATTTGGGCGATTATAGTAGCAATTGTTATAACAAGATATGTCTTTGAGTCTAGCTCCTTTAACATTTTTAAAATAGCTTTCTTTTCCTCTCTCTGGACATCGCTTCCATCATATAAACAAAGTGTCATGATGCCGCCCTTTCGTAAAATAGAAAGTCCTGCCTTAATCGCCGCAATACTTGTCTGTGCCTTTGTCTCAATCTTTATGATCTGCACCTGGCAGATAACCAAAATTAAACATGATGCATGCAGCACTTCCCTCAGACATATAGTCAGCCATGTTTGAATGGGAGTCAAGCACCAGCTCTGCCATACACTCATGCTCAGCAAGAAGTGTTGCCGTCTTTTCAAGAGCCTGCGGCTGAATATCAAATGCCATAACCTCACCTCTAGCCCCTGTTAACTCACATAAAAACAGCGTATCATTTCCGCAGCCTGCAGTCGCATCAATACATATATCTCCAGCCTCCACATGCTCTCGCACAAAATGATGTATCAGCTCTGTGATCTGGAGATCTTCTTTTTTTAATTCTTTCATCTATCTACAACCTCGTTTTTTAGGGACAGGGACGCTATCTTTTGTCTGTCCCTGCTGGCTCTGCCTTTACCATCCTACCACTTAGCAGTACATACGTCAACGAACTAGTTTTTACTTTTCCTTAAGACTTAATTAAGATTAAAAAAACCGCCTGAAAGACTAGTTGTCCTCAGACGGTCTGCTGCTTATATTTTTCTTTTCCATTAAAACCTGATGTGTTTCAGAAACATTTACCATAACGCAATCATCATATTTTAAGCCACTCTTTTCATATTGATATACCATCGGCTCTCTGTTTCTTTCAATCACCGGATCTGCAATTGGAATTGCAGACAAAAGTGATTTTTGTATATGGATGAACCGGATGTTCAAAAATTTCTTCTGTCAATCCAGTTTCTACAAGATGACCCTTATGCATAACACCTACTCGATCTGAAATATAACGAACCATAGAAAGATCATGTGCAATAAACAGATATGCAACATTTGTTTCTTTTTGAATATCCTTCATCAAATTGACGACCTGTGCCTGAATTGAAACATCAAGTGCACTTATTGCCTCATCTGCGATTACTAACTTTGGATTCATGATTAATGCTCTTCCCAGTCCGATTCGCTGACGCTGTCCACCAGAAAACTGATTAGGATAACGGTTCATATAGCTGGATTTAAACCTACCATCTCCATCATTTGGACACGCGCTCTACGCGCTCATTTTGATCCATATGAGGATTATGCGCATCGAGACCCATCGCAATAGTATCCAAAATCTTTTTTATGCGGATTTAAGGAAGCCATAGGATCCTGAAAGACCATCTGCATATCAGAACGAAGCATTTTTTTCCTGTTTTGCCGTCAGCTTCTTGCTGATATCCTCACCATTAAAAAGAATCGTGCCTTCTGTCGGATCATACAGTCGAATAATAGAACGGCCTGTTGTTGACTTTCCACTTCCAGACTCACCTACTAATCCATAGGTTTCTCCCGGATAAATATCGAAGGATATATTATCCACAGCACGCACCGTAAATTTTTTGCTTACCGGAAAATATTGTTTTAAACCTTTCACACTAAGCAGTGGTTCATTCGTCTGTGCCATAAGCTCCCTCCGTTTCTGCATATCGCTTTTCCTCTCTGCGAAGCTGCTCAATTCTCTTTTTTAAAGTCTGCGGCATTTCTACCTTTGGTGCATCTGGATGAAGAAGCCACGTAGCAGCCTGATGATGCTCATTGATCTCAAACATTGGAGGTTCTTCCTCAAAATCAATATTAAGTGCATATGGATTTCGCACAGCAAATGCATCACCCTTTACTTCATTTGCCAAATTTGGCGGATTGCCCGGAATCGTCATACCAAACGCTCCTTTTTATCTCCTGTCAAATCTGGCATACTTGAAAGAAGTCCCCATGTATAAGGATGACGCGGATCGAAAAAGATATCCTCTGCCTTTCCTGTCTCTACTACTTTTCCAGCATACATAACATTCACATAATCGGCGATCTTTGCAACTACACCAAGGTTATGTGTGATAAAAATAACTGCAATTCCAAGTTTCTTCTGCAGATTCAAAATCAATTGCAAAATTCTTGCCTGAATCGTAACATCAAGTGCCGTTGTCGGCTCATCACAGATTAAAAGATCTGGATTACATGACAGTGCAATTGCAATGACAACACGCTGACGCATTCCGCCTGAAAGCTGATGAGGATAATTCTTCATTCGCTCTTTTGGTGACTCAATTCCTACCATTTCAAGCAGCTCTTCTGCACGCTTATCTGCATCTGCCTGTGATAAATGAAGGTGATAACGCATGCCCTCTGTCAGCTGCCTGCCAATTGTCATCGTCGGGTCAAGTGAAGTCATAGGATCCTGAAAAACCATTGCAATACGCTTTCCCTTGATTCTATGTTGCATTTCTTTTTTTGAAAGCTTCAGCAGATCAACAACCTGCTCCTTTCCATTTTCCTTAAAGCGAAACTTAATTGTTCCGCTTTCAATGACTGCATTTGGCGCTGTAATTCCCATAATTGTCTTTACAGAAACAGATTTTCCACTTCCAGATTCTCCTACAATGGCAACAGTTTCTCCAGGATATACATCCATATTCACACCACGCACTGCACGAATCTTGCCAAAGGAAGCCTGAAAGGAAACTGCCAGATCTCTCATACTTAATACCGGTTCTCTTTTTTCCATCTCGTTTACCTCCTGTTACATCTGTTTAAGCTGCGGATCAATGGCATCCCTGAGTCCATCTGCAAATAAATTAAAGCCAAGCATTAAAACACCCAAGACAATGACAGGCGCTGCTACCATATGAGGGTAAGTCATTGCTGATTTATATCCATCATTTATCAGAGAACCAAGAGAGGCCATCGGCGCCGGAACACCAAGACCGACAAATGCTAAAAATGCCTCCAAGAAAATCGCATTTGGTATGGAAAACATAAAAGTAATAATAATCTGACCAAGCGAATTTGGCAAAATCTCCTTAAACAAAATATCACGATTGCTAACGCCAAGCGTTCTTGCTGCAAGCACAAATTCCTGATCCTTTAATTTAAGCACCTGTGCGCGCACAATACGGCTCATGTTAATCCATCCTGTAAGCATAAGCGCAATTATAATACTTCCAAGACCCGGCTTCATAACAACAAGCATTAACGTTACCACAACCAGTGTCGGAAGATGCTTAAGATCTCCGTGATACGCTGCATGACCATATCTACTTTTCCGCCAAAATAACCAGAAACAAGACCATAAATCACACCAATGCACACATCAATGATAACAGCCAGTGCTGCAATGAGAAGAGAAATTCTGGTACCTTCCCATACTCTTGTCCAGATATCTCTTCCTAAATTATCTGTTCCAAAAAAGAAATATTTATCAGTACAATTTTTTGCCTCATACATGTTCTGGCCATGGCTTACACCATCAAAAATTCCAAGCTTTTCCAGTCCCGGAATCCTTGGCGGCAGATTGCTATATTCAGAATGCACTTCTTTGTAAGAGTACGAACTGACAGCCGGTGCTGCAAGCGCAATCACAATTAGAAGAATGATAATAAAAAAGCTGATCCATGCACCCTTGTTTTTACGAAAGCGGTACAAAACCTCTTTTCCATAGGAACGACCAACAAGAACCTTCTCTTCTTCCTCCTTGTGGTCTCCTGTATTGAATTCAAATCGATTCATACTCATTCTCCTTTCGCCAGTCGTATTCTAGGATCAATCACACCATAGAGTATATCAACCAGAAGCATAGTGAAGATAAACATTAAACTGTAAATAAAGCTGATCGCAAGCACAACATTAAAGTCATTTGACTGGATCGCACTTACATAAAGACTTCCTAGTCCCGGAATACTAAATGCTTTCTCTACTACAAGACTTCCCGTCATTAAATTTACGATCAATGGAGCCAATACTGTAATAACGCTGATCATCGCATTTCGAATAGCATGATGAACTATCAGCTTTGCCTTCGGAAGTCCCTTTGAATCTGACAGAAGATAATAATCCGAATTTAAAATATCTACATTCTGATCTTGTATATCTCGCTACACTTGCAATAGTAAACATAGAAAGTGAAATGGTTGGAAGAATCGACGACTGAAATTCATTTTTTGTATTGTAGATAAACGGAAACAGCTTAAACTTAAATCCAAAGAAGTAGGAAAGTAAAAGCGCAAATACAAAAGATGGAAGCTGACACCAAGAACTGAAATAATAGTGGTAACGGTATCGACCCATGTATTTTTACGAAGCGCAGCGATGATTCCAAGCAGTGCACCAATCACAGTTCCTACAAGTGCTGCCTGAAGACCAAGACGAATTGTGACTAAAATCTTTGGTCCAATCATTTCACTGATCTTCATGTTTACCTGAAGGCTGTAAGAAATACCAAAATCACCGTGAAGCATATTTTTCAGATACAAGAAAAATCTATTGATAATTGGCTGATCTAGTCCATATTTGTGATACAGATCCGCGATCTGCTCTGCGCTCATTTTTTCTTCATTATTAAACGGCGAACCCGGCATAAAATCAAGCATCAGAAACAAAAGCAGCAAGATCAGGAAGACTGTCAGCAATGCGATGCAGGTTCGCTTTAATACAAATTTTTTCATTCGGATTTTCCTCCTGTCAAAGACTTTTTGCTACCGTTTGCAAAGTCTGTAAACAGTAACTTTTTAAAAAGAGGATATGTCCAAAGCTGCTTCGCCCGGGCACATCCTCTTTGTGTGCAGATACGATTGCACTTTTTTTATTTTATATCAATCCTTCTCTACAAACTTGTAGTAGCATGGAACACCAGTATTATGCTCTGTAATTCCAGTTACGTTAGACTTTGTAAGTGTTGCAGAACCAGTCTGGAACAGCGGAATGCAGCCTGCATTCTCGGTGCAGATATCGTTGCACTTGATCAGGTTATCCCAGCGTGCAGTCTCATCTCCTGCCAGTGTAGTGTTTGCTTCGTTGTACAGCTTGTCAAACTCATCACTTGACCACAGAGAATAGTTTGACGGATGATCAGATTCAAACATTGCTAAGATTGCGGTCGGATCTGCATAATCTGGACCCCAAGCCCACAGCTCGATATCATAATCATGATCCTGTGCCAGCTGAATTCTGTTTTTCTTTGGTGTGCTGCTGATGTTCACAGTTAAACCGTCCAGTGTACTCTCAAGCTGCGACTGAATGAAGGCTGCTGTATTGGCTGCAAAATCCTTCTCCTCATCATAAATGATATTGATCTCTCTTAAGTCTGTTTCTTCCTGTGCCTTAGCCCACAGCTCCTTTGCCTTTTCAGTATCATACTGGAAGTACTGACCGCTTGCATCTACAAAATCTTCGCCGTCTGCATTGCTTACCAGGCCTTTCATAACCATGTTATAAGCTGGAGTAGAACCGTCATTTAACACATTTGTACACAGGCTCTCTCTGTCGATTGCATATGCAATTGCCTGACGCAGATCCTTATTGTCATAGCCATCCTTCGTGGTATTAACCATCAGATAATAATTGAAGGATCCTAACACATTTGAAAATTCCGGATCATCCTGATACATGCTGACCATATCACCTGTCAATGTCACATTATCAACATCTCCATTCTGGTAAGCCATAACAGCCTGCTGCGTATCACTAATAACAACAAGATCGATCTCATCTACATCTACATTTTCTGCATCCCAGTAATCAGGATTCTTCTTAAGTACAATAGTATTTCCACCAACGTCCCACTGATCAAGTGTATAAGCACCACAATATAAAACACTGTCCTTATCTACACCAAACTGGTCGCCCTCTTCAGTTAACTTGCTCTCTTTTACAGGTGCCCAAGGAGAGAAGGTCAAAAGATTTAAGAAAAATGGGACTGGATATTCCAGTTCGACCTGTAATGTATTGTCATCAACTGCAGTAACTCCGAGCTCATCAGCATCTGCCTCACCTGATGTAACTGCTTCATAGTTTTTAATAGCAGCCATCTCAATCTGATATGTAAATTTGCTGTAATCCCCCTGAGCAGTCGCATTTCTCTTCCAAGCATACTCAAAATCCTGTGCTGTTACTGGTGTACCATCACTCCACTTTGCATTGTCACGAATATGGAAAGTATATGTCTTCTGATCATCAGATACCTCATAGGAATCACACAGACCATTCTGAATCTGTCCATCTGCGTCTACCACGAACAATCCTTCCATTGTATTGGAGATTACTGCAACATTAGTTGAATCTCCGCCAATCAATGGATCCATTGACATTATAGAAGCACTAATCTGAATGGAAACAGCTTCTTCCTCAATCTGCCATTGCCGGTACTGCAAAACCGGACATACTCATTACTGCCGCTGCTGTTACTGCCATTACTCGTCTGTTCATAGTCTTCCTCCTTCTCATGCTTTGTGCGGATGACCAAATCCACCCGCGTAGGTACATGCATACGCTGCGCGCTCTGCTGCATAGCTAAGCGCTTCCTTCATATCTTTATTGTCTGCATAGTGACGTAAAAATGCTGCGATAAAAGCATCGCCTGCGCCCATTGCATCTACTACATCTACCTTGCAAATTCCCTGTGTGTAAAACTCTGTTCCATCATAAAATACAGAACCTTTTGATCCACGTGTGATGCCAATGATCTTTGTTCCATATCCTGCTGCCTTTTTAGCAAGCGCATGGATTTCTTCCTCAGACATATCGGAGCCAGAGAAAAATGCATAAGTGACAAATGGGCAAACTCGCTTCATATAATCGTCATCATGCTCATCTGAAAAGTCAAATGAAACCTTGCATACGCGGCTTAAGGTTTCAAGCTCATATTCCAAATTAGAATAGCAGCTCGTATGACAAATATCATACTCCTTGATCACTTCCAGATCCTCTCTTTGAAGTCTGATTGAAAACAAATGCTGGCAGGTATCGCGTATTCCTCCGACAAAGATTCGGTCGCCTTCCTCATTTATCTTTACACCCGGCTGGCAGGTCGGTGCAAATACCTTTCTTGAGCGCTCGCATGTTACACCTTCCTCTTCCATGCATGCTCTAATATAATCTGCTCTATCGTCATTTCCAAACACGCCAATATAATTTACCTTCTCGGCGCCGTCTCTTTTACAATCCACTGCAACATTAACTGCATTTCCTCCCGGATAATAAATGCCTTCATCAAGATAACAGTCTGTTACATTATCACCAACTGCAATCAGCTTCATTTATGCGTCCTCCTGTCTGTTAAAAATATTGCTGTTCACGAGACGCTCTTTTGCAAAACTGCGTGAACTATAATAAAAACAGTCTCCTGCTTTCCTGCTTCATGCAGTAAAAGCAGGAGACCTTACTTATTAATACTCCATCTGCCACATATATCTGCGGACTGAAGAGCATGTCCTCTTTCATGTGCAAGAGAATCAATCATCTCACGTACAACTGTGCCAGCTAACAGCGGTGCTACATACTCCTGTACACCTGGCTCAATTCCAGTTAAATCAAACTCTGCTTCATCAATTACTGCCAGCTTCTGTGAAAACTTGCTGCAGAAATTGTAAGCTCTTTCATCCAATTCTCTAGTTGCTCCAATACCCTTAACAAGTACAAACGGTACATCAAAGTCTGTTACCTCAAATGGTCCATGGAAATACTCTCCTGAATGAATGCAATTAGAATGAATCCACTGCATTTCCATAAACAGGCAGATTGCAAGAGAATACATCTCGCCATAGTTTGCTCCGCTTCCCATTGTGTAAATTACAGTCTCACGCTTGTAATCCTTGCCCCACTGTGAACCAAAATCTGCATACTTTGCCTTGATGCGCTCTGTTACCTCTGCAAGATTATTTAAGGACTCAGCGCCCTTTACCCACTTCTCAGACGGCTCAACTACATTCAGCATATCAAATGCCAGTGTGTACAGAATTACTTTGCTAAGATCATTTGGATCTGCCTCTGGACCATGCTCATAATGGATCGGATACTCACAAGCCTTCCACAGCGGAGAATCAACAAGGTTGGTCAGAGAAATGGAAACTGCTCCCTTCTCCTTTGCAAGCTCTGCTGCTCTGACAGTCTCTGGTGTATTTCCGGAATGGGAAATAGTTAATACAACGCAGGTATCGTCCAGCACCTTCGGTGTTGCCTTTACGAACTCGTTAGAAGTGTAAATAGCGGACGGAATGCTGGTCTCGCGGTCAAACATGTACTGAATTGGCATCATGGATGCCTGAGAGCCTCCGCATGCAACGAAATAAAATCTGCGGATTGTTTTTCTCTCTTTAACAGCTGCTACTGCAGCCTGGATCTGGGAAAGATGTTCTGCTTTCATGTGTAACCCTCCATATTTGTATTCTGGCTTCATATAACACGGTAGCCATTTGTATTATAACGTTATATAACGTTTTGTATTATATTATACCTATTTTACCCATTTGTCAAGTAGTTTTTTTCAATTAGCACATTAAAGTAATAAATTTTTTTATACCTTTTCAGAGCCATGATTTTAAGTGCACCAACCTTGACTTTTCTCTCTTTTTTTAATATACTCAATTTTGATACATGTAATATAACATCTTATAACGTCTTTATCTTAATAATAAATATCAGGGGGTTTTTATGTTAGACACAAATAGTCTTAAACCACTTTAATATACAGCTTGAAGCTGAGATACGTCAGGCTTTGAGAGAAAAAAAATATCTTCCAGGGGATCGTCTTCCCAGTGAAGAAAAATTGTGTGAACAGTATCAGGTAAGCCGCATTACTGTCCGCAAGGCCATCCAACAGCTAACAGAT
>ENA-OQAA01001606-OQAA01001606.1-human-gut-metagenome-genome-assembly--contig:-NODE-1606-length-10856-cov-7.845932_pt1 | contig 10856 bp, 14 predicted proteins | sample MGYA00242489_ERZ504515 | MGnify/ENA primary metagenome ERZ504515 (study PRJEB26092, sample SAMD00036237) | human gut metagenome | host: Homo sapiens | study: EMG produced TPA metagenomics assembly of...
CAACAGACAAAGAAGGAAAGCTGACTTTTACGGCAGATTTACCGATTGGTTTTGCGTATTATATCAAAGAAACGTCTCCGGCACCTGGATTTGCAATGACAGATGAAACACAGGAGTTCACGTTTGAGTATGGAGGTGCAGAAAAAGGAAAAAGTATCTTATGCTTTTACTTTTGAGGACGAGCCGACTGTAATCGAAATTACCAAGACTTCCCTGACAGACGGAAAAGAGCTGGAAGGAGCTAAGTTACAGGTAACTGACGAAAGCGGTAAAGTTGTAGATTCCTGGACTTCCGGTAAAGAAGCTCATATCATCAAAGAACTGGTAGTTGGACAGAAATATACTCTGACAGAAACAAAACCGGCAGATGGTTATGTGACAGCAGAAAGCATCACATTTACCGTTGAAGATACTGCAAAGTCACAGAAAATCGAGATGAAAGATGATGTGACCAAGGTAGAAATTTCCAAGACGGATATTTCCGGTAAGGAACTTCCAGGAGCAAAACTGACCATTCTTGACAAAGACGGTAAGACAGTAGAGAGCTGGACTTCGGAGGAGAAACCGTATTACATTGAAATGCTTCCGATAGGGGAGTATACACTTCGTGAAGAGTCTGCCCCTGACGGCTATCTGGTAGCTGAGGACGTGAAGTTCACAGTAGAGGATACCGGGGAGATTCAGAAAGTTGTGATGAAAGATGAGGTAAAACCGGAAGAAACACCAACACCGGAAACACCATCTACACAGGTAACGGATACACCGAAAACCGGAGATAATACACATATGCTGCTTTGGATTCTGCTTGCAGTAGCAGGTATGGCAGGCAGTGTATCAGCATTCTGGATTGCGAAAAAAAGAAAATAAAAGTTAATGGAGGGGCATTTATGAGCAGCAGAAGTCATAGATGCCCTTTTGAATGATGAAAGGGGTATAAAATGAGAACGTTATTGATTATTGCAGGGATTCTTCTGGTATTAGCAGTCAACTTTGTTCTGTACTGCTGTATCCGGGTAGGAGCAAAGGAAGACCGTCTGTTGGAAAACCATAGAAAGGAGCAGATTGATGCAGGAAGAAGTGAATGAAAAAACAGTGTCCCTGTGTATCACTGGCGGAAAAGTGACAGTTCGCTTATTGAAACAGGCAATGATGCGTTTTCTGGCAGCAATAGAGAAAGAAAAAGCAGAGAAAGCAAGAAAACAGCAGGTAAAAGGACCGCCAGATAAAGATTATCATGGGAAGCAGAGTTTAAAGAAGCTGGCACAGCAGAATGTTCAGCTTTCCAACATTGAGATTACGGATAACAACATTAAGGATTTTGAAAAAGTGGCAAAAAAATATGGCATTGATTTTAGTCTGAAACGTGATAAGTCCGTAGATCCACCCCGATATTTCGTTTTCTTCAAGGCAAGGGATGTGGATGTGATGACAGCGGCATTTCGGGAATTACCGGAAAGACGCTGAATAAAACAAAGAAACCGTCTGTCCGTAAGAAATTACAGCAGGCAATCGCAGCCCGCAGCCAGGATAAACAGAGAGAACGGGAAAAATCGAAAGAAAAACAGAAGGAGCCGAGCTTATGAGTGGGATAAAAAATATAAAGAAAAAACTGAAAGGATTTCAGGTGCGTCCCCCGAATGCAGAAGTGATAAAAAAGGTTCTGTTGCATATTCCGTATGTGGTTGTATTTTATGTGGTAAATAAATGCACCTGGCTGTATCAGTATTGCAGGGGCAGTACAGTAGTGGACAGGCTGATGGTTCTCCTTATGAACTATCCGTTAGCGTTTAAAAAGTTACTGCCAAGTATACAACCGAAAAGTCTGGCTGCGGGAACTATCGCAGCAGTCAGTGTGTGGGCAGTGGTATATTTTAAGGGAAAAAATGGAAAGAAATTTCGCAAGGGAGAAGAATATGGTTCTGCCAGATGGGGAAATGAAAAGGATATAGCCCCTTTTATTGATCCGGTCTTTGAGAACAATATTCTGCTGACACAAACGGAACGTCTGACCATGAACAGCAGACCGAAGAAACCAAAGTATGCCAGAAACAAGAATGTCATAGTAATCGGAGGATCTGGTAGCGGAAAGACTCGATTTTATGTGAAACCGCAGCTTATGCAGATGCCAGATAATGTGAGTTTTGTGGTCACTGATCCCAAGGGAACAATTATTGTTGAGTGTGGGAAAATGCTGGCAAGAGGAACGCCGAAGAAAGATAAGAACGGTAAAATCCTGCGTGATAAAAATGGCAGAGTGGTAATGGCTCCGTACAAAATCAAGGTGCTGAATACCATCAACTTTGCCAAAAGTATGCACTATAATCCGTTTCATTACATTCGTTCGGAAAAAGATATTCTGAAATTGGTAAATACGATCATGGTAAATACCAAAGGAGAGGGAGAAAAATCTTCCGAGGATTTCTGGACAAAAGCGGAACGTCTGCTGTATTGTGCTTTGATTGGGTATATCTACTATGAAGCACCGGAGGAAGAACAGAACTTTTCAACCCTGCTGGAATTTATCAATGCCAGTGAAACCAGGGAAGAAGATGAAGAGTTTAAAAATGCAGTGGATCTGATATTTGAGGAGCTGGAAAGAGACGAGCCGAATCATTTTGCAGTAAGGCAGTATAAAAAATACAAGCTGGCTGCAGGAAAGACAGCAAAAAGTATTTTGATCAGTTGTGGTGCCAGACTCGCACCCTTTGATATTGCGGAACTGCGGGAGCTTATGTCTTATGATGAGATGGAACTGGATATGATTGGAGATCAAAGAACTGCATTGTTTATTGTAATCTCTGATACGGATGATACATTTAACTTTGTGGTTGCTATGATGTACAGTCAGCTTTTCAATCTGTTATGTGACAGGGCAGATGACGTTCATCATGGAAGATTGCCTTATCATGTAAGAATCCTCTGTGACGAGTTCGCAAATATCGGTCAGATTCCGAAGTTTGATAAGCTGATTGCAACGATCCGAAGCAGAGAGATTTCTGCATCCATTATTCTGCAGTCACAATCACAGCTCAAGACCATTTATAAGGATGCAGCGGAAACCATCACAGGAAACTGCGATACCATGCTGTTTCTTGGTGGAAAGGAAAGTACCACTCTGAAAGAAATTTCAGAGACACTGGGAAAGGAAACGATTGATTTATATAATACTTCTGATACAAGAGGTCAGAGCAGATCTTATGGTCTGAACTATCAGAAAACGGGAAAAGAACTGATGAGCCGGGATGAACTGGCAGTCATGGATGGTAACAAATGTATTTTGCAGCTTCGTGGTGTCCGTCCGTTTTACAGTGATAAATTTGACATCACAAAACATAAACGGTATAAGCAGTTATCCGATTATGATAAAAAGAATGAGTTTCATGTGGAAGAATATATGAAACATCAGATGGAAGTCCGGTTAAGTCCGGAAGAAGCGTTCGACCTTTATGTGTATGAAGGCAGTGAACTGGAAAAACAATCAAATAATGAAAATGAAGGCACAGGGCATGTAACGTAAAACATACATAGCTCTTTTTTTATGCCCTTTTGGGAGGTAGCGATATGCGTAAGCATGAAAGACGCCCATCAGGGCGGAACCCTCCGAGTAGTAACCGTTTGAAAATCACAATGAAACAGCAGTTACGAAAGGAGAACATAGATTATGGCGTTTTTTACATCCGCAATTAATATTTTACAGACTCTGGTTGTTGCAATCGGAGCTGGTCTGGCAGTTTGGGGAGTTATCAATCTTCTGGAGGGATATGGAAATGACAATCGTGCGACACGTTCGTAAGTGAAAAGCTTGCGCACAAAGTCGAAGGACAATGAGTCCGAAACTTTGGAGAACTGATATTCCGATTGGTGAAATGAGGGAGTAACGCCCCGAAGCGCCTACCTGATACTCCGCATGGCAGAGAGACATCGCAAACGTCTCTTTCCAAAAATGTTATAGAGCGCGGTGAAGTCGGCAGAGAGCAATCGTAAGAATGGTTTTCAGACCATACACGAAAGCTGTCCAGAGGTGGACGGTGTTGCCTATATGCCGGGGTTCGGATGACTATGGTTAGAATTGTATGAGAATACTGACGTACTTCCGAATGTACGAGTCTAGACGTTGATACTGTCGAAAAGGCAGTACACCTTTTATGGTGGTATTCGTGGATGAGTAAAAATGGTTGTTATGAAAATCCATGCACCGTTACAGGCGGTGCGGTAATGCATGACCGAATACAGGCTTAGAGGAAGGACCTAAGGTCATCCAATGATAGGAATATCGGAACGTGGAAAGCTGGGAACATGGAGGCTGTTGCGAGCCAGTGAAATGTTGAATGGGAAAGCCTATTTACATGGTATAACCATTCTTTATTCCAGTGAGAGTAGAGGCACAGTACCTGTGAAGCGGTAATAATAAGACCGTGGAGGGATAGCCTCAAGTCGAATTCAGTAATGAAAATGACAACACATGAAACGCAGCTTCGAGTATGACAAAGAAAATCTAAACCGAAAGGGGAGGATGCCTGTGTTGACTTCGAAGAAGCAAGTAAGGAAAAGAAAACAAAGAAAAATCCGTAACTCTGAGTACTACGATATGGAAAAAATTTTCGATGACCTATACGCACAGGGTAAAACCGACAAGGTATTCAATCATCTGATGGAAATCATCGAAAGTGAAGAAAATATCAAGTTAGCGTACAGAAATATCAAGAGAAATTCAGGCAGTAGTACCGCCGGAGTAGACCACAGGACGATAGACAACCTTGCAATACTTAGTGAGGAAGCATACGTTCGTCTCATACGGAAACAATTCAGCAACTATCACCCACGACCGGTACGGCGTGTGGAGATAGAAAAAGACAATGGAAAGAAACGACCGCTTGGTATTCCGACTATTGTTGACCGTATGGTACAGCAATGTATCTTGCAGGTCATGGAGCCTATCTGTGAGGCGAAATTCAGTGAAAACTCAAATGGTTTTCGCCCAAACCGTTCCGCTGAAACTGCCATAGCGCAGTGTATGCGGTTGATACAGGTACAGCATATGTACTATGTCGTAGACCTTGATATCAAGGGATTCTTCGACAACATCAATCACAGAAAACTGCTACGGCAGATATGGCACTGGGAATCAGAGATAAGAAGCTGATATGCATTATCAAGGAAATGCTGAAAGCACCTGTGATTTTACCAGATGGAAAAAGGATATATCCCGAAAAAGGAACACCGCAAGGTGGTATCCTGTCGCCGTTACTGGCAAATATCGTATTGAATGAGTTGGACTGGTGGATTGCTTCGCAATGGGAGCAGATGCCAACAAAAACAAAGTTTAAAACGAGAGAAAACACACAGGGAACCGAGATTAAGAGTCATGCTTACAGGGCTCTCCGGAGAAGCAATCTAAAAGAGGTGCATGCCGTTCGCTATGCAGATGATTTTAAAATTTTCTGCACATCCCATGCGGATGCGGTAAAGGCGTATAAAGCAACAGAATTATGGCTGAAGGACAGATTAGGACTGAATATCAGTTCTGAGAAGTCAAAGGTGGTTAATCTGAAGCGTCAGTATTCTGAGTTCCTGGGATTTAAGCTGAAAGTCCGTAAAAAGGGTAAGAAATATGTCGTTCGCTCCCATATGAGCGACAAAGCATACAGGAAAGCTCATACAAAAATCACAGAAGAAGTTGCAAAACTGGAACACTCTTCGGATGATGCCCAGTTTATACAGCTACAGAAATATAACTCTGTGGTTGCAGGACTGCATGAGTATTACTGCATCGCAACTGAGGTCTCGCAAGACTTTGGAAGGCTGGCATTTGCAGTTAACAAACAATTGCGGAACAGACTAAAGGGAGATTTATCCAAAAAGGGACAATTGAGAAACGGATTTATCAAAGAAAAGTATGGAGCAAGCAAACAGCTTCGATTTCTGCAAGGACGTCCCATCGTTCCGTTGGGATATGTTCAGCCGAAAAATGCTCAGCATAAGAGAAAGGCGGTTAATAAATACACAGCGGAAGGAAGAAAACAGATTCATCAGAATCTGAAATTTAATACTTCCGTTATGCTGTGGATGATGCGTAATCCTGTGAAGAGCAGAACTGTGGAGTATGCGGATAATCGTATCTCACTGTTTGCGGCGCAGTATGGGAAATGTGCAATAACTGGAAAGCAGTTGAGCACGGATGACATCCATTGTCATCACAAAGTTCCCGTCAGCAAAGGCGGTGGCGATGAATATGCAAACCTTATTTTAGTGAGTAAGGACATTCATACCGTTATCCATGCTTCTACGGATGAGACCATCCGAAAATATCTTACAATCCTTAAACTTGATGCGAAACAACTAACAAAACTTAACAAACTTCGTACTATGGCAGAAATGCCACAAATCATTCTTTAACTAAAAGCTAATTCGAAGTGTGTAACGTGTGTTGAAAACCCTGGACGACTGAATTCGAGGGAACGCCGTGTGCGGTGAAAGTCGCATGCACGGTGTGGAGTGGGGGAAAATCTGGAGATAATTTCAAAGGATTACCTATCACTATCAGGTGCAAATGCTCATGTACGGTAGAGAAGCACAAAGCAAAACAAGGATAGCCAGCCCTGCCACTATTCCGAAGTCAGGGGAACGCAATAGAAAAATTCATAGCTGTATGCTATACTTAATTAGCATTTGAACATATCAAGCTGACACAGCAATCTCTTTACTTGCCGTTAATGCGCGTCTACCAATAGTCCGCACAAAGCAAGAGTAGCGTAAAGGTATAAAAATTTCAAACTTCTTTGTAACGAAATTCCGATTTCTCCGTCTAACCTATGAAGCTGAAGGAGGTGATGACAAGTATGGACTATGAAAAACTCTATAAAGCCTACTATTTACAGGTATACTCGTATACTATTTCTCTTGCCAAAAATCGTGAGATAGCAGAGGAAATCACGCAGAACACATTCTATAAGGCTGTTTCTACAACATCACAATTCAAAGGTAAGTCAGATGAATTGACATGGCTCTGCTCCATAGCAAAAAACCTTTACCATGATGAAATGCGAAGCCGTCAGCGAGTAGCTGATGTGAGTGAAATCAATGACTTGCCATCAAATGAAAATGTTGAGAACTCAGTTGCAGATTCTGACATGGCGTTCCGCATACACCTCGTTCTTCACCGTTTGGAAGAACCATACAAAGAAGTCTTTCAGCTTCGCGTATTCGGGGAACTATCTTTTTCACAAATCGCTGCAATTTTTGGAAAAACAGAATCATGGGCGAGAGTTACTTATCATCGTGCAAAGCTAAAAATTCAAGAAAGGATGGATGAAAAGCATGAGTAAACAATGCGATATTGTTCGAGATATTCTTCCGCTGTATGTTGACGGTGCTTGCAGCGAAGCAAGCGCAGAGATGGTAAAAGAGCATTTGAACGCCTGTGCTGACTGTAACGCAATTTATCAGAAATTGCTTTCTCACACGAGCGAAGATGTTCTTCACGAAGAAAGCGAAAGCGTTATTATGCGCCATGAGGCAAAAGAAAAGCAGAGAGGCAGAAAAAAGATAACGATTGCTGTTCTCGTTTCCATCGCTCTTTGTATCATTGCAATTTTTACAGCTCTCTTTCTGTTACCTATAAACATTGCTTATGAGCCTGTCAAAATCGACTTCCCATTTGAGGTTGAAGATGTCGAAAACGTTGAAATGTACCACTATGACGGAGTGCCTGCATCAGCAGAAAAGAAAGTAGTTGTTGCTGAAAATGATATAAAGACCCTGTATGATAAGTTCAAGGGCTTATCCCTAAAAGACAAAACGACTGAGGAAACTGCCGGAGCAGATGTGACCAGCTTTAGATTTAACCTCTCAGATGGAACAAGCTACGATTTGATTTACGCCTGCTATGGGGTTAAAAACGGCGAATTGAAGTCAGCAGCAGGCGGTTTTAAGTATTTCACAAGTGCGGATATCGGCTCTTATTGGAACAATTTGAATACGGAACTTGAGGCAATTCCTATCAATGAGAGTGAATTGCCGTGAGCAGATAGCAAACCCAGCCGAGCCTGTCAACGGTCAAGATGAACGGCGCAAATGCGCCGCCGTTGACAGCCCCGCCCGTCTTTGCTGTTCGGTAATCAAGAGGGCGACAGCACAAGATGCTGCCGCCCTCTGCCATTATTCAGAAAGGGGGATTTTCCATGACCGAACACGAAAAGTATCAAGAACATATCCGGCATACACACGATGCCTTTTGCAAGACTGTTATTCGCCACGCTGCCATAGACGCAGCCCGGAGCATACGGAGCCGCCGCAAGCGGGAAATCTCGCTTGAATATCTGATAGAAGAAAAACACTATCCATTCAGTACCACAGATAAATACTTTGCGGAGCATCCGGCATGACCAGCTATCCGCTTTTCGTCTGTGGTCAGATGGTGCTTTTGGAAAGTCCAGAGCTTGCCGCAGCCCTGTCCGCACTATCACAGATGGAACAGGAAATCATTTTCTTGTACTACTTCCAACGATTGACGCATAGGGAGATTGGACGGAGATATGGACGGGCTGGCAACACAACCGGGCGGCGTATTCAGATGATTTTACGGCGGCTACGGGCAGAGTTGGAGGGTTTGTCCTATGAGCCAGCTACTTCCCTATGAGACAATCGTTAAGGCAAGCGAGGGCGACCCGGAAGCTGTTGCCGCCGTCCTATCCCATTATGCGGGATATGTCCGCTCTTGTGCGAAAATGGACGGACAGATTAACACGGATATGCAGGAGCATATCGTCAGGCAACTGATAGAAAGCCTGTTGAAGTTCCGCTTTGACCGCTAAACAGAAAAGTTGTATAATTAGAGCCTGACAAATTAAACTTCAATGAGGGTAGAGCAAATGGAACAGATTATCAATTATAGAGACATACCCACAGATAAAAGGATTGACATATTAAATGCTCTTGAGCGAATAGGTTTTTTTCCGGCATACGGCGGCGTGAGAACAATGCAGCAAATTATGGAAAAGTCAGTTCCAGGTTCAGGCCCACAATTCTATTTCGTTTTCCGTGAAAATGAGTTGATAGGGTACAATTTTCTCATTGGGGACACTAAGAAATATAAAGCGTTCCCATGGCTTGCTATTAGCAATATGGATGAGCAGAAGTTGACTGTTTGTGAAGAACTGATGAAAATACAAATTGCCTTTTTTGAAGAACTCGGAATGCAAAAGATAGCAGATCATTGCGTTAGGATTATGGAAGATTACAGAAAAGGAATTGGAAAGCGGAAAGAAAGCGATTGCAGATAAATTCCATTTGAAAAACGGCTGACAATTTAATACCGCCGCCCATCACAGCGGCAGATAAGCAGTAAATCTTGAAAAGGTTTACTGCTTTTTTTGCGCCCATTTTCAAAAATCTTTGGCAAACCACACCGCCGGATTGTTGTAGGGAGCAGACAGGGAAAACAAAAAAATTTCCGCTGCGTTTGCCAAAACGCCCCCTTTTCACCGTTGTAGTGGTGAACAGCGGGCAGAACACGCCACCGCAATCGCTATATTGGTGGAGCAAGCCAGTATATCCGCAAACCAGAGCCGCCGAGGAAAGCGGTAGTTTTTTAGAGCAAGTTTCTACCACAGTACCAAAATTCGCTTATCGCTCCTTTTGCCCTGCGGGAAACTTGTTGGGGAGTGCCTTCCCCAAACCCTGCTTATGCGGCTTGCGCCGCTTAAAAATCCCTCAAAATATTTTTTCGGATTTTTCAAAAACAGTTCCGCTTCACACCCTGTTTTTCTCCTATTAGTGAGAGGACACCACGCACAGAAAGGAGGTTTTTATCATGCGAAAACGATACAACACGCCGCACCGCAGCCGGATAGTCAAGACACGCATGACCGAGGAAGAATACGCCGAGTTTGCGGAAAGGCTCTCTGCCTGCAACATGAGCCAAGCCGAGTTTATCCGGCAAGCCATAACCGGGGCAGCCATACGCCCCATCATAACCGTTTCCCCCGTCAACGATGAGCTGCTTGCCGCTGTCGGGAAGTTGACTGCCGAATACGGCAGGATCGGCGGCAACTTAAACCAGATAGCCCGGACGCTGAACGAGTGCACAGTCCCTACCCGCAGCTTGCCGGGGAGGTACGGGCGGCGGTTTCCGACCTTGCTGCCCTAAAGTTTGAAGTCTTGCAGAAAGTGGGTGACGCTGTTGGCAACATTCAAACATATCAGCTCTAAAAATGCCGACTATGGCGCAGCGGAAGCCTATCTCACATTTGAGCATGACGAGTTTACCATGAAGCCCACTCTTGATGAAAACGGGCGGCTGATACCGAGGAGGATTACCGCATTTCTTCCATCAACTGCGGGGACGAAGATTTCGCCGTTGCCTGTATGCGAGCCAATCTTCGCTATGAGAAAAACCAAAAACGGGAAGATGTGAAAAGCCACCACTATATCATCAGCTTTGACCCACGGGACGGGACAGACAACGGCTTGACCGTAGACCGGGCGCAGGAGCTGGGCGAGAAGTTCTGTAAAGAGCATTTCCCCGGACACCAAGCCCTTGTATGCACCCACCCGGACGGGCATAACCACAGCGGCAATATCCATGTGCATATCGTCCTCAACTCCCTGCGGATTTATGAAGTCCCGCTTCTGCCTACATGGACAGACCAGCCGACACACGGGAGGGCTACAAGCACCGCTGCACCAATGCCGCTATGGAATATTTCAAGAGTGAAGTCATGGAGATGTGCACCGGGAGGGGCTTTACCAATCGATCTTTTGAACGGCAGCAAGGAACGGATAACGGAACGGGAATACTGGGCGGCAAAGAAAGGGCAGCTTGCCCTTGATAAAGAGAACGCTGCCAGAGAAGCCGC
>ENA-OQAA01001607-OQAA01001607.1-human-gut-metagenome-genome-assembly--contig:-NODE-1607-length-10853-cov-1.590434_pt1 | contig 10853 bp, 8 predicted proteins | sample MGYA00242489_ERZ504515 | MGnify/ENA primary metagenome ERZ504515 (study PRJEB26092, sample SAMD00036237) | human gut metagenome | host: Homo sapiens | study: EMG produced TPA metagenomics assembly of...
AATGAAATACAATATGGTACCGTAAATGGATTCCCAGAATGAAGGCAATATGGTGATGGAAATCTCCTTTATCTTATTACTCCATACTCCGTCACTGTTGGTTGATTTAACTTGGAAACAATAGTTCCCTTTAGGAATGTTTGTATAGACTGCCATACGGTTGTTTTTTACATAGTTCCAGTTGTCAAAGCCTTTCAGACGGTAGGCGTACTCTATCTTATTGGGGAATTTCATGTCCAGTGTCTCATAATTGATGCTGAATGAGTTCTCCTTGTGGCTGAGGGTTATACCGGAAGACCGGTAGGAGGGTTCCTTTTTTTCTCCGTTTATGTGGATATCTGTAATGATGAGGTTGGAGGTATAGCTGTTCCTCTTCATTTGCTGAGGGATTATTGATAATAATCCTCTGTCTGTTCCAAACAGCATTTCATTGTTTGAGAGGCGACAAGCCTGCTGTCCGTCAGTAGGAGCCCTTCGGGTAGAAATCTGTTATCATATATTTCAGTTGAATCATTCTCCAGAAACAGACGGTACAGTCCGTTTTCCGATGGAATCCACAGATTACCTTCATTATCTTCCGCCAGCGTCAGCGGAACGTTGGAGATCATCTGTGGAGATGAATAGTTTTTGAATATCCCGTTGCCTTGCTCGTCAAAGCCCGTAAGCTTGTCGAGGCCTCCACCGAAGGTTGCTACATAGATTTCATGTTTGCTACTTTCGAAAATATCATAAACATTGTCGCAGCTGAGGCTATTCTTTGCATTACCGTTGCGTACGATGGGGGTATAGGTCAACTTGTCTTTGCTCCATCTGCAAAGCAATATACCTGATGTGGTTGCCAGCCAGATGTTATCCAGATGATCTATGCAGATATTCTTGATTCTTGAAAAACGGGACGGATAGTCTGATAGTTTATTGCCCGAATGGATAAAGCGCTCATTTCCGTTTGCATCTTTAGTTATCTGGTTAAGTCCGCCACCCAATGTACCTACCCAGATTCTGCCCTGCTTATCCTCTTTCAGGGAAAAGATGAAGTTACAGTTCAGACTGAATATGTCAGCCGGATTTGCTTTATAGTATTTGAGTTGAAAGTTCAGTTTGCCTTGAGGTACTAATTTTATAATTCCTTCATTGCGTGTTCCCATCCATATATTTCCTTCTTTATCTTGCAGCAAAGCATATATGGCACCAAGATACTCTGCCTGATGAGACAACTTTCCGGTGGAATTTAAGAAGCCAAGGAACGTTTTTTATCCTTGTCATATACTTGAATATCCCATTCTTCCTCGACCCAAATGTTGTGGTCAGCATCTTCCATTATACTTCTCAATTCGTTCGTGGACGGATATCCTTTGACGTCAGGCACCGAGAGAGTAAAAAGATCATTCTTGAAAGATACCTTTATAAGTCCTTTCGGCTGTCTGGCAATCCACAGGTTGTTTTGGTTGTCGAAGTAGATCTTCTTTATTCTGGGTTGCCTTGATTTCCTGGCTGTTTCTGCTGATCGAGAATAAAAGGAACTCATCCGCCTTTTCATCATAATAGTTCAGGGCTTCATTCTTGGAGAATACCCACAGTCTTCCGTTGCGGTCTTGTGACAGGGAACGTTGCGAGTTGTTATATTCTTGTGTTTTTAGCTGATAATGCTTATAGTACGTGCTGAATGGTTTGATGCGGGTAATCATTGCCGTGTTTTTGTAGGCCACCCATATATGTTTCTGATTATTATCTTCGTATAATGCATTAATCTGGTTGCTTAACAGTTGATTTGAAGTGGTATAGTGGGTACCCTCTCCCTGATACCCTTCCGTCAGAAAGAAGCCGTCATTTTCTGCTATGACAAGGAAATGCTTGGAATCATAAGCTTTGATTCTTATTAGGGGGCTGGTGGTATTGAACTTCGGTATGGAATGCGTATCTTTTTTAGGGTCGTAGATGTAGAGTTGCCCCGTTTGTCTGACTCCCAGAATAAACATACCTTCCCACTTTCTGAAACTATAAAAGCGGTTGGGGGAAGATAAAATAGGTGTGAGTTTGCCGTCTTCTTTCGAGAATTTGTAAATCCCCCTGTCAGCGATAATCCAAATGATATCCTGATTTTGAACAAGACTTATGATACTACGGACTTGGGATGAACTATCAAGAATTTGCAGACAATCCATCGTTTCTTCATTGGGTCTGATTCTTAACAGGCGTCCGTCAGTCTGGAATACCCAGGTATCTCCATCGGAAGGGTAAATATATTTTGGACAGGAGCCGTTTGCGAAGCAAAATGATCGAACTTGCTGTTCTCCGGAGAAAAACGGTAAAGCGAGTTCTCATCATCTAATAGCCACAGCTGATTATGAGCGTCTATCTTTATATCATCAATCCGGTTGGTAGCTAAATCATTCGAATCTCCGGGCAGTACTCTGTAAGTTACAAATGAATGTCCGTCGAAACGACAGATTCCATTCCAGGTGGTGAACCACATATATCCGTTTCTATCTTTCGTGATGCCGGTTATGGTTTGTTGCGGTAGTCCGTCTTCAATGCTGTAGCGGGTAATAACATGTTGTGGCTGCCCGAAAACCGGCGGACAGAACCAAAAAGTGAGTATGAGTATTGACAGGTATAATTTCATTTTGTATTTATTGATTTTTTAATCGGAAAAACTGATATGCCGTTATGTAATAGACGGACAAACACAATTCTTGTACGCTCATACAAAGTTAAAAAACATTCGTTAGGTAGTTTTGCGACAAATAACCTTTATTAATTAATTTATTTGGAATTGATGAAAACATCTATTAATCTGAAAAACATGCGAATATTGTTTAGTATGCTATTCGTTTTCCTGAGTGTCAATGCCGTTGCACAGAACATTACGGGAACTGTAAGGACAATCTGGGAGAACCCGCCATTGGTGCTTCCGTAGTTGAAGAAGGGACAAGCAATGGAACGATTACCGATGTAGACGGTAAGTTTACTTTGAAGTCTCAGGAAAGTATCCTATTGAAGTTTCATACATAGGATATATGACGCAGGTGATAAATCTGAAAGGCAAAACTTCTTTGAACATTATTCTGCAAGAAGATACGAAAACACTGGATGAGGTGGTTGTGGTCGGTTACGGTACAGTGAAGAAAGCTGACCTTAGCGGTTCTGTCGTATCTATAAATAAGGAGGATATCAAAGGTACTCCGACAAGCAATGTGATGGAGGCCCTTCAAGGTAAGATTGCAGGTGCCGATATTATGATGGGGTCCGGTGCAGTAGGCGAGGATGTGGACATCTTGCTGCGTGGTTCCCGTTCTATAAACGGCAGCCAATGAACCTCTGTTTATCATTGCGGTGTGCAGGGAGCCAGTTACAATCAACTGAACCCGAGTGACATTTGAACAAATTGATGTATTGAAAGATGCATCTCAACTGCCATTTATGGTTCGGCGGGTGCCAACGGTGTTATTATTATCACTACAAAACGCGGTGCCGCCGGAAAGGTGACTGTGAATCTGGATACAAAGTACAGTATCTCGGGCGGAGCTAACTTTGTGCATGGTATGATAGGTGATGAGTGGTATCAATATCAGAGGGAATATTACCGTACTAAGAATGGTGATTATCCGGAAAATTTCTTTCAGATGTATAACTCTGAAGCCATACAACAGGCTTATGAGAACAACCAATGGATAGACTGGATTGATGAGGCTACACAAGGAAATGCTTCTCAGAAAAGATGTGAACTTATCCATACGGGGCGGAAGTGATAAGATCAAGGTCTATTCTTCTTTTAGCTATAACAATACGGAAGGTTTGCTTTCTAATGAAAATCAGACGCGTTACGGAATGAGGTTTAATGTGGACTATGACATTCGCAAATGGCTGAAGATAGGTACCAGTTCAGCGCTTACTTATACAATCAAGAATTCGCGAGGCAAGAATATCTTCACTAAATCGTTGACTGCATTTCCTCTGGGTAAGCCCTATGATGATAACGGCAACATTAATGTTGAATTTATCGAAGGAGAAACCTCGCCATTCGGAGATGAAATAGAGAATCAGTATGCCAATGAAACCCGCACGATTTATGCCAATGTCAATGGGTATCTGGAAATTATTCCATTAAAAGGACTTTCATTCCGTTCGCAGATCAGTACCACGCTGAGTAGTTCACGTAACGGACAGTATATTGGCGAACATTCTTTGCAAGGAGTTGAAAACGGGTATTCGTCACCTTATGCATACATCAATAACAATTATGGGTATAGCTACTTATGGGATAATATCCTGACCTATAACTTTGACTTCCTCAAAGATCATAAAGTGACGTTGACCGGTGTGACTTCATGGAGCCATGGACAGAGTGATTACAACAATATGCGAGCTTCCGGACAACCACTTGATTCGTATTTGTTTCATAATATGGCTTCGGGGATCACGAAACATGGTGTAAAATCCTATTACTCTCAGAATCAGAAGATGTCTTATGCTTTGCGCTTCAATTACGTATACAAGGATAAATACATTGCTTCATTCACCACACGCTGGGATGGTGCATCCCATCTGGCTGATGGACATAAGTGGGAGTCATTCCCTGCTGGTGCACTGGCATGGCGTATCTCACAGGAACCTTTTATGCAGAGTACGGAAAAATGGCTGAGTAACTTAAAACTCAGATTGAGCTATGGTGTTACCGGTACTCCGGAGGTATGGGAGCCTATTCTTCACAGACCGGAGCAGCGACTTATTCGGCTGTTTCCATCGACGGTGTGTTGAGTTCTATGAGCCAACTTGTCTCTCCTTATGGAAACCCGTCTATTGGTTGGGAAAAGACATACCAATGGAATTATGGTGTGGACTTGGGGCTGTTTAATAATCGCATCAATCTGAGTGTAGATTTTTATGATTCAAAGACAAAAGACCTTTTATTCAGCCGTACATTACCTATAACTTCTGCTATTACGGCCTGGGGATCTCCCATGACTACTTGGCAAAATATTGGTGAAACCAGCAATAAAGGGTATGAAATACAGTTGTCCACTGTGAATATACGGAACAAGAACTTCGAGTGGTCTTCATCCATATCCTATACTCACAACGATGAAAAGATTGTAAGCCTGCCTGACGGTGACCTTATTGCCAAGAAATTGTTTGAAGGACATCCTATTAAGACATTCTATGACTATAAATATGCCGGAATATGGGGAACTGCCGAAGAGGAAGAAGCCGCAAAATACGGGTGTCAACCGGGTTATGTGAAAATAGAGACAGTGGAACAATTCACTACAGATGAGAATGGAAACCTTGTGGGAGACGGTGGAGTACATACTTACAGTAATACACGTGACCTTCAGATATTAGGTTCTAATGTGCCTGATGGTATCTTAGGCGTAAACAATACATTTAAGTATAGAAATTTTGATCTGAGTGCTTTTGTTATGCTAAGATATGGACAAATGATAGATAGTAAAACTATCGGATGGTACTCTACTAAAAACAATAACCAACCCAAAGGTACTGACTACTGGACTCCTGAGAATCAAACCGCTTATTTTCCCCGGCCGGGTATTGCCAGTACTACGGGAATAGAGTCTTTAAGGTATATTGATGGTTCTTATGCCAAGATAAAGAACATAACCTTAGGGTATACTTTCCCGAACAAGCTGTGTAAGCGCCTGGGAATTGAAAAGTGTAGAATTTATGGAACTGCATATAATGTATTTGTCCTGCCGTTTAAGAGCGAATTGAAGCATACAGACCCTGAAAACAACGGTTCTGATACCTTCCCGCTTTACAAAACTTATCTCTTGGGACTTAATGTATCTTTTTAACTAATAATTCAATAAGAATAGATATGACTACGAAAATAAAAACTGGACTGACTGTAACAGTAATGGCAGTGACGATAAGCAATGCTTCTTGTACACTTGATGAATATAATCCTTCGGGATACACTATGGATGCGTTGTCCGTTTCGGTAGAGGGCTATCAAACCATACTTAATAATGTTTATTTCGGTATGGAAAGAGCACTGTATGGGTATGGGCAGTTTATGCTCATGACTGAAGGGGGAACAGACATCTGGACTTCACAGAAAAATGGTGATAACCTCTACCTGAAATATGGTATGGGTTCTGACTTTGCTAATAACATGATGGCTAACACGTTGAACTGTTGTTATGATGGTATCTGTTATTGCAATCAGGCAATTGTGAAGGCTGATAAAGTTCCTTTCACTACCGATGAGGAAAGAAACAAAAAGGTTGCGGAAGCTCATTTTATGAGAGCGGTATATTACTATAATCTGGTGGAACAACTGGGTGGTTTGAAATTGCAAATGGCTCCAGTAGAAAATGTAGATTTACATCCCGGTAAAGATACTCCGCTGGATATCTATGAGAAGTGTATTATTCCGGACTTAGAGTTTGCGGCACAATGGTTACCGGTGGAAGAAAGGACTACCCGTCCTTCTAAAAAATCGGCAATGGGTATGCTGGCCAGAGCCTGTCTGCAATCCATAGAATATGATTCTTCTAAAAAGTATGCACAACGGGCTTTAGAGGTAGCCAAAGAAATGATGGAAGACTGCAAAGCGGGAGGAGCGACTCTGGGAGTATCTATGTATGATAATATAGAGGAGGTCTTCGCTGAAAGCAACAATTTTGAGAATAAGGAAGCCCTATGGAAACACCGTTATGTGGTGGGAGGTGTAAGCAACCAGGCTTGGATCATGAACCAGAATGATGAGCAGTTCTATTGTCCGCTTACAGCTTTCTCAGCCATTCAGTTTAAGACGGATTTACATTCCGGTAATGAATATGATGGTTTGTCCGATTATCAGATATGGGGCAGACGTGCAGGCGGAAGCTTTATGCCTTCAAAATATCTGTTGGACTTGTATGTACAGGAAGATGGCACTTTGGACCCCAGATATCATGAGTATTTTCAAACTTCCTGGACAGGGAATAAAGACAAAGGTCAGGCATGGAGCGAATCACAAGTGAAGCAGTTTGATAAGAATCTGGATTCTCCTGAAATATCAGCAATGGTACCTGATCCGATAACCGGTGAGTTGGTACGTCAGTATACCAAAATTCTGTTTGGTGAAGCGGCGCTCGAATTTATCCGTCCGGGAGATGACGGATATGCGGAAAAGGTAGCGGTAAAGAAGGACTCAAAAATCCTGTATGTTGACTACAAGGATTTGTATGCTGAGGACAACACGGTAATTATGGATTATCACAGAGATTATGATAATACGGATGTAGTCAGCCCTTGGCTCAGTTTCTATCCGTCGTTGATGAAGCATAACAGCAGCAATTATTACGTTAATAACTTGAGCAAGAAGCGTCTTGGAAATCTGAATGCTACCTTTATGATGCGTACTCCTGAGGTTTTCTTAATAGCTGCTGAGGCCGATATCTACGTAAATGGCGGAGCAAATGCGATGCAATACATAAATCAGGTTCGTGAGCGTGCCGGTGCCAAGGCTCTGTCCGGTGCGGCAACAGTAGAAACAGTATTGGATGAACGTGCCAGAGAATTGTGTGGGGAGTATGTACGGTTCTATGATTTGAAGCGTACAGGGAAGTTGACCAGCACCTATCTGAAGTCTACAAATCCTGATGTCGGTCAATACTTTGTAGATGGCAAACATGAGGTAAGACCATTCCCGCAGTCATTCCTGGAGAATCTGGAAGAGGGTGGTGGTTATTACCAGAATCCGGGGTATTAATATATTAAATTCAAAAATAGATAAGAACGTTGAATTGGATGTTCAAGGATTTCATCTGCCTGTGAAGGTAGATGAAATCTTGTGTTATAGCTATATATCGGACGTGTTGCATCTATATATCGGATGTACAGCATCTATATATGGGTGGTGCTGGATATATAGATACTGCATGTCCGATATATAGATACTAAAAAGAGCAGGCTGAAAGTAGGACATTCTATTTTTTCAGTATGATTACCGTAACCGCCGAAATAATCAATCCGATGCCTAAGGCGATGCTTTGAGTGAAAGGTTCTCCAAAGATGAGAATGCCTACACAGACGGCAGTCACAGGCTCCATGCTCCCAATACAGAGGTGAGTGTGGAGCCTATGTTTTTAATGGCGCGTACCAGTGCCAGATTAGATATTACGGTCGGTACCAATGCAGCATCACCAGGTTTCCCAGGGTTATCCGGTCCGGGATGGCCTGTACTCCGACTCCTGTCACTGTCATTCCGGTGAAAAGAAGGATTCCGCCAAAAAGGAAAACATAGAATGTCATTTTCAGCCCCTTCATTTCAAGGGATTTCAGTTGACTGACGGTGACCAGATAGAGCGCGTAGCCCAAAGCAGAGAGCAGAACGATAAAAATACCCAGTAAAGTAACAGTCCCTGTCGTATCTCCATGCGAAAGGAAGAAAACTCCGCTTACCGCTAAAGCGATTGCTGCTATACGCCAAGGGGATTTCTTTTCGCGGAAGAAAATCATCATAATAAGCGTAGTCAGCACCGGATACATGAAATGAATGGTAGTAGCTACTCCGCTTGACATGAACTTATATCCCCAGAACAGAAAAACAGCGGAACAGTCATACAGGAATGCCAGCAGGAGAAGTGGAAGTATCTCTTTCCGGCGGATGCGGAAAGACTGCTTGTCGAGCAACAGTATACAGGCCAGTGCCAGCATGGCAAAGAGGAAACGGTAGAGCAGTATGGACCAGAACTGCATGCCCTGATGCATGGCAGGAATGGTGAACAGCGGAATAAGTCCGAAGCTCGCCGAAGAGAGAAGGCCATATAAGAATCCGTTTACTTTGTTCACGTTAATAAGTGATTAGTGGTTAGTGATGAGTAATTAGCAGTTGCACTAATCACTCATCACTAACCACTAATCACTATTAATCATTTCTTCTTAGGTGCCCGTCTTGCCCAGCCTTCTTCGCTGAAATCGGGTTCTTTATCACGGAACTCCTTGTTGTCGCCTTGAAAGAACTGTCTCCAATCGTCTTTCTTGCCGCGGGCGTCGGTATAGCCACGCTCTTCGCGGTTGGTTTGCTTTTCTTTTTGTCAGCCGGAACACTTTCAGATTTACTTCTACTTTTTCTGGGGGCATCGCTACGTTTTCCAGATGCATCACTACGCTTTTCGTCTTTGAAGCTGCGTTTCTTGCCTTCAAATTCCTTCTTGCCGTAGTTGTTGCCCTCACTCTTACGTCTGCCTTTGGGAGCTTCCTTGCCTTCTTCGCCGGCAATTTCTACAGATACCTTTCGGCCGTTCCAGTTCGCACGGTTCAGGCTTTCACTACATTACCTGCCTCTTTCTCGTCTACTTCGAAGAATGAGAAGTTCTTCATCAGGTCAATGCGCCCCAGCTCCACGCGTCCGCGGGTATTACCGTTCAGTAGGCCTATCAGCTCATTTGGGAAGAAGTTATCCATCTTACCCAGATTGATGAACAGTCGGGTGAATCCCGGATCTGCTTTGCGGCTGTTGCGATCACCGGTGCGTTCGCTGCCGCCTCTGCTGTTGCGTTCGCCACGCTGTCGGTAGGCATTTCTATTTCTTCGCGATTGCGGTAATATTCTGAGAAGCGGTTGAATTCATGAGAAACCATACGCTTGATCAGGTCTTCTTTGCTCAACCAGTCCAGTTTACGGTATATTTCAGGCATGAAATCAGCCATATCTTCCTCATTCACCTTCACCTTTTCCAGGTCATCGATTACTTTCAGCAGCTGTTTCTCGCAAATCTGTTTACCGGTAGGCATTTCACCAACAATAAACTTCTTGCTGATAATCCGTTCGATTTCACGCATTTTACCTTTCTCGCGCAGGTTGATGATGGCGATGGAAGTACCTGTCTTTCCGGCACGTCCTGTACGTCCGCTACGGTGAGTGTAGCTTTCGGTATCATCCGGCAAGCCATAATTGATGACGTGGGTCAGATCGTCCACATCCAGTCCGCGGGCGGCAACGTCCGTGGCAACCAGGATTTGCAGGTTGCGGATACGGAATTTCTGCATGACGGTATCACGTTGTGCCTGGCTTAATTCTCCGTGCAGTGAGTCAGCGTTATAACCGTCCTGCATCAGCTTGTCGGCAATCTCCTGCGTTTCTTTTCGTGTACGACAGAAAATGATACCATATATTTGCGGGTAATAGTCTACGATGCGTTTCAGGGCAGCGTATTTATCTTTGGCATGAACGGTGAAAACCACATGCTTCACATTGCTTGTGCTTTCATTTTTCCGTCCGATGGTGATTTCTTTGGCGTCACGCAGATACTTCTTTGAAATGCGTGCAATCTCCGGGCTCATAGTGGCGGAGAATAACAGGGTGTTACGTTCTTGCGGTACATCGGCAAGAATGGCGTTGATGCTGTCCGTGAATCCCATGTTCAGCATTTCGTCCGCCTCGTCCATCACTACGTTCTGGATGGTGGTGAGGGATACCGTTTTGCGCTCCATCAGGTCGAGCAAGCGTCCCGGGGTGGCGACAATGATATGTACACCCTGTTTCAGGGCGCGTATCTGGCTGTCTATGGATGAACCACCATATACAGGCAATACCCTCAATCCGGTGATGTATTTGGAATAATCATTCAGATCACCTGCAATCTGCAAGCAAAGTTCGCGTGTAGGGCAAAGTATAAGGGATTGTGGAATCCGGTTCTTTACATTAATTTTCTGGATAAGTGGTAAGCCGAATGCGGCGGTTTTCCCCGTTCCTGTTTGTGCAAGTGCTACAACATCATTATTTTCTCCTAAAAGGTAAGGAATCACTTCCTCTTGTACCGGCATGGGACACTCATATCCCATTTCTTCAATGGCGCGGCGTATCTCCGGCGACAGACCGAGCTCTTCAAAATTCTTCATTAA
>ENA-OQAA01001608-OQAA01001608.1-human-gut-metagenome-genome-assembly--contig:-NODE-1608-length-10838-cov-1.289329_pt1 | contig 10838 bp, 11 predicted proteins | sample MGYA00242489_ERZ504515 | MGnify/ENA primary metagenome ERZ504515 (study PRJEB26092, sample SAMD00036237) | human gut metagenome | host: Homo sapiens | study: EMG produced TPA metagenomics assembly of...
CTTTCCTCATTTTTTGTTTTTAACCCGCCATCACATACAGATAATGCTGAGCCATGAGAATAAACAACTACTCCATGTTATACTAACCTATTGATCTTTCTTCAATTCCGCTGAAGAAAAACCAAATAGATTATCAATATAGAATCGCTCATTAATAACCATCAATACCATAACTTACATACGACTAAAGTCAAACAATTCAGATTCTGTACGCGCACCTTGCATCAATGTTTCTATTTTCTTTACCATCTCTGGATATTGTTCTGAAACATCATTATCCTCATGTATATCTTTGGATAAGTCATAAAGTTCAAATGTTGTTTTCTCCGGACAACCAACAAACAGTCGCACGCCTTTCCAATTGCCATAACGTAGAGCTTGTCTCCCACCTTTTTCATGAAACTCCCAATAAAGATATTCGTGTTCCTTCTGCTTACCTTTTCCTAACAAAGTCGGCAAGAACGAAATGCCGTCAGTTTGAATATCACGTGTAGTGCCTGTTAACTCGGCAAAAGTTGGCATCATATCCCAGAAAGCCATAATATGGTCATTCGTAACTCCACCCTCGATATGATTCGGGCAACGGATAATCATCGGCATACGAATGCCTCCCTCATAGAGATCACGCTTCACTCCGCGATAAGGTCCGTAACTTTTAAAATAATCAGGGTTTGCCCCGCCTTCTCTATGAGGTCCATTATCAGAAGTAAATACGACAATAGTGTTATCATCAATTCCCAATTCAGCTAACAGTTCCATTATCTCACCCACATATTTGTCCAAACGAGTTACCATTGAAGCAAATGCAGCCAAAGGACGTTCTGCCGCACCATAAGCTCCCCGGCGGTTCGGGTTTTGCTCTGCCCAAGCTCATCATCTTTTGCCGGGATGAGATTACAATAAGATTGATATACCGAATCTTTCGGCAAAACCAATTCTGCATGGGGAAGAGTATATGATAAATAGGCAAAGAATTTTTCTCCCGCATGGCTGCGAATATACTGTAAAGCCCGATTATGGATTAAATCCGCTGAATACGTACCTCAGCCTGATTGTAATTTTCGGGAAATTCTACACGTTTTGTACCGTCCCACAGATGATCGGGATAATAATCATGAGCCAATGTTTGACAATTATACCCCAAGAACTCATCGAAGCCCACTTTAGTCGGATCTGATTCGGAACCTGGATATCCCAAACCCCACTTTCCAAAACATCCGGTTGCATAGCCAGCCTCATGGAACAGTTCTGCAATAGTATATGTACCGGCAGGCATTGCTACTTGTCCTTCAGGATCCATACGCATGTTGCCGCGAATATATGTATGTCCCGTATGTTGCCCTGTCATCAGTGATGCACGCGAAGGCGCCGAAACGGAAGTACCGGAATAGCACTGCGTAAACCGCATACCTTCATCAGACATCCGTTGCAAATTAGGAGTCTTTATTAAATTCTGCCCATACGGTGAAATATCACCTATACCAAGGTCGTCTGCCAAAATATAAATGACATTGGGGCTTTGTTTCCATTCCGCTTCCGGCTGCTGCGCACAGCTACAAGCAACCATAGCTCCTGCGATTCCACAAGAGATGCTAAATAATTTTTGTTTTTCCATCTGAAATCAATTTAGTATTAAATTTATCAATCTATCGTTATTGCCTTTTTAGCTTTCGGAGTAAATAATACATCGTCGATGCAAAACTTTCCTCCCTTTATCTTAATATTCCGGTTACGACTACCGGACACCCGAACTTTTTGCTCTCCGTTTCCGGCATAAACTAAATCTTTGACCTCAATGTCTTTTTGAGTTATTGAATGAAAGTACCGGCCCTTCTGCAACATCCAAATGTATATTTTCCATCCGTAATCCACATGTCTCATCAAACCTGCGCTCCGGCAACAGAATGTATCATACAGTCAGTAAGAGATACATTACTTACATTCATTTCCGGAAGGCCATTGAAAAACATTGCCCTACCAGCATCACGGCATGTGATGTTTGAAATATGTATGTCTTGAAAACACGGAGTGTCATCAGTTACCGGCATGAAGGAACATCAGTCATTTCACCTCCTTCCGGAATACCATCCGGTTCAGGAGTTTTCTCTTGATAGTAAGAGTCAAACCAAATAGCATAGTTCGCTATATCATTCATCATGATATTGTCTACGTATACATTAGACACAACTCCACCACGACCTCGTTTGCTTTTGAATCGAAGTCCAGTATCAGTATCAATGAAACGGCAGTTCCTCACAGAGACTCTATCAATACCACCTCCCGTATCACTTCCGATGACAAATCCGCCATGCCCATGAAACACGGTACAATTATCTATAATAATGTTGGCACAAGGTCCTCTTCTACGTCCCACATCACCAATTCCACTTTTCAGACAGATGGCGTCATCTCCCGCGTCTACCGCACAATTCACTATCAGTGCATTTGTACATGAACTCAAATCAATGCCATCACCATTCTGAGCATTCCAAGGACAACGAACCATAATTCCATCAACCACAATATTATCGCTTAAAATAAAATTTACATGAAAACTCGGAGAATTCTGGAACACGACACCTTGCAACAATACTCTCTCGCAACGGACAAAGCGTACCATACGTGGACGTTTCTTGGCTAACTTCTCAGATGATGTTTCAGGATACCATATTGCTCCATCCTGTTTTACAGTCCCACCTGTTTTTATAAAACTATTCCATTCTGCATTGCTAACCTTAAAACGCTTGACCGGACGCCATAATTCTCCGTTACCATCAAATACACCTTCACCGGTAATTGAAAAATTACTTTCATGATAAGCACTGATAGGAGATTGGCAACGGCTTCCAGAAGTGCCTCATCCGGTGATAATAAAGGATATTGCGTTTTATCAGGTGTAAATAAAACAATTGCATTTTTCAAAACATGCAAGTCGATATTACTTTTCAAAACGATAGGACCAGTAAGCCATATCCCCTCCGGAACAATTAAATGCCCTCCGCCACGTTCTGACAAGTCTGCTATAGCCGCCGCAAATGCCTGAGTATTCAATGTCATGCCATTACCGATACCACCATACTCAGCCAGAGAAACTTCCAGTTCAGGAATAGCAGGAGTAACCGCTTTTGGAATATCAAAAGGCAAACCTTGATAGTATTTACCGTATCCTTCCGCTTTACAGGGAAAAACAAACAAACAATATTAACGAAACACAAGCATAATAAGTTTAACTAGCTTTCTCATATTACGTATTCTTTTTAAAATTTGATGTTACAAAAGTAAGCAATCTATAAAATGGAGATTTGTAAAAATCATCAGTTATCATTCACTTTTTATCAAATACTATTTATTTCATCTTCTTTATTCTTGAATTTATGCAGTTGAATATATTCCTTGGGCGACACCTTATATTGTTCCTTGAAACAACGACTAAAATAACCCGGATCTGAGAATCCCAACTGATAGGCAACTTCTGATATGGAGAACTGTCCGGTTCTAATAAGCAATTCGGCTTTTATCACACGATACTCTTTGATAAGCTCTATAGGAGATTTGCCGGTCAAAGATTTTATTTTATTATACATAGTAGTTCTTCCCAACTTGAGATGAACAGCCAGATCATTGACCGTCAATTCCGTATCATGTATATTAGTATCTATCCATTCCATAAGTTCCTTCATGAACTCTTGATCACGATTGGTCACCACCACATCCTCCTGTGATACAAACTCTTCAATGCGATGATTGGCAGACTGAGATGAGAAATGTTCAAAAAGCAATCTACGCCGTGTAAGGAGATTGTCTATGCAAACCAGCAAAAATTCCACACTAAATGGTTTGGTAATATAGCTATCTGCCCCATACTTTATAGCTTTAAATTTATCTTCCGAAGTTTGTTTTGCCGTAAGCATAATAATAGGAACATGACTGGTCTCAAAGTTATGGCGAAGCTTATCCACCAATTCGATTCCATCCATCCGTGGCATGATTAAATCTGTCACGATAACGTCCGGTTGATGGACAGCGATTTTGTCCAATGCATCCACCCCATCCACAGCTTCAATCACTCTATAACTCTCCATCAAGTTATTAAAGATAAATTTACGTATCTCTGCATTATCGTCAACAAGCAAAATTGTTGGCGCATCCTTTGGAAGAGCCTGTTCTGAATAAGTCGCTGATATATTTTTCATGTCAGTCGACACCGAATAATTATTTTCATCCGCTACAGTGTCAAAATCAATCTGCTCCATACTGAAATGTTGATTACCCCGCAAGAGTTTTATTGTGAAGGTACTGCCTTTCCCCACCGTACTTTCCACATTAATGGTACCATGATGTAATTCCACAATCTCCCGACACAAAGCTAAGCCTATTCCACTTCCATGTATATCTCTCCTTATCGCTTTCCGAAATTGTGAGAAACGGGCAAATATCTGTTTCTGGTGTTCTTTGGAGATTCCCACTCCGGAATCATCTCCCTGTTTGATGCGGTCATGGTGCAAAAACAGTCTCTCCCAGCTTTGCAGAATTTTCTGTTTCTCCTCTTTTCAATCTTTTTTCCCGCTATATAAATGCATGTGATATATATTATAAATCGAAAAATATCATCAAAGCACGCCCACATATAAAAACCCATGCTAAATATAATCAGCACAATGTCTTTCATTCTAACTTTCTTAATAATCAGTGAAATATGTTTCTCTTTTTCCATTGCTTCTGCAAAATAATAGCATATTACACAAATTGGGAAAAAAACAAATAAAAATGTTTGTGTTGTAAAACTCATATTCTAGTTACCCCGCTTTTCATTATTTATCTTCTAGTTTCTAATAGTTTTACTAACACCATCTTCAAGACTAAATAATCCTTTCCATCCTAAATCCAACAATTTTTTTGCATCTAATGATGAATTTGTCATTAAATTATACCCTCTTTTTTCTACTTCTGTTGGATTTTCAAAAATAACTTTTGTACTTCCTGCTTTTGCAAATGCCTCAGCAATTTCACGAATTGTACAAATCGAGTCTGGATTAGAAATATTATATGCCTCTCCTGTCCTTCCGTTAATAAGTATTGTTAATATAGCCGAAATACAATCCAGTACATAGCAATACGATCTCAATTGTAGCCCTGCGCTCTTCATAACAATATCTTTTTTTTCAATAACATCCTTGGCAAATTGTGAAGATGCTCTTGTATCATTTTCTGTCATAGTTGGTCCATATATATGCCCAGGTCTTGCAATCACAAAATCAATTCCATATTCTGCTCTATATGCTGAGCAAAGAGTTTCTGCAGCACGTTTTGCCGAAGGATAGCATGCTCTTGGATTTAGCAAATCAATATATCCATAATCGTCTTCTTGATAAATGCCTACTGATTGCTTATTGCCATATACCTCGCTAGATGATATATATAAAATTCTACTAATCTCATATTCTTTAGTATATTCTAGCAAATTTAACATACCGTCAAAATTGCTAATCATAGTTTCTACTGGAGATTTAACATATACTGCTGGGTTAGCATTACTTGCTGCATGTATAATATAATCAAATTTTTCCTTAAATCCAATTTTCTGCGTTGCATCATATTGTAAAAAATGGAAATGTGAATCCTCAAATAAATATCCAAACCTTTGTTTTACTCTCATTTCATTTTCTTCCAGCTACAAATATTTCTATTTTCAAAATTATTTGTTTTATTAATGTGTAGCAAAAAAATCTACAATAGCAGATCCAATCATGCCATTTGCACCGGTAATTAATATACTTTTATTATGAAGAATTTGTAAATTAGGAATAATTCTTTGAATTTTTTCTAAATCCTCCCAATACTCCTTTGTATAATTCATATTATTCTTCTCCTTATTATTCTTTAATCCATGATTCTTGTCTTGTATTCAGCAATGCTTTGAAGATTCGCAAATCCTCTAATGTTGTTATTTTTATATTTTCTTCTGATCCTTTTGAGAAATATGTCATTTCCCCCAACTCTTTCATTAACATACAGGATGCCGCTGTATTCTTAATTCCAAGTTCCATTGCTTTCTTGTGTGCATTCAGCAAATTCCCTAATGTATATGTGTGCGGTGTTTGTGTACGGAAAAGCTTTTCTCTTTCTGTAGAAACACATGATGAATAGCCGTCTTCACTTTCAAACACAACTTCCGTACATGGAATCACAGCCACAGCACTTCCATATTTTGCAAATGTTGCTAAACTATCAGAAATAATCTCGCTTGAAATAAGCGGTCTATTACCATCGTGAATCATAACCACATCTTCATCTACCAGTTCCTCTCGTAGTTTTTTTAATCCATTTCTTATAGATTCCCTGCCCCCGAATCCCCACCTGGAACAACCCACTTCAATTTAGTAATGTTAAACTGCTTTGCATAAGCCCATAATACTGAACTCCAAGAATCCAAGGTTACCACAATTATGGCATCAATGCTCGGATGTCTCTGGAATGCTTCTAACGTATAGATAATAACTGGCTTATTATCTACATGTATAACTGCTTAGGAATATCTTGATGCATTCTCGTTCCACTTCCCGCCGCTGTTAATAATGCTACATTCATAAATCAAATCCTCCTAAAAAATTATTTATATACCTGAAGTCTCTACTGATCTGTTTGATCTGTTGAATAATATAATTCAACAATTTTTTCACTGGCAATTCCACATTTGCAAACCCCCATTTCATCTTCAAATATTTTTAATTTATCCAAATATTCTTCTTCATCAAAATTACAATTTTTATTCACTAGCTCTTCATTGTTTTGGCATACAGCAGATGGCAATATATTCAAATCAAAATAAAAATTTCTTTCCTTCTTATAATTTTCCATATCCGGAGCGTATACAAAAGAAGGTCTCTTTGTATTGAAAAAATCAAATTAAAATTGAAGAATAATCCGAAATAAAGGCATCTGCACAAACCAACAGTTCTTGAGCATCTTGATATTCAGAAGCATCAAAAAAATGTTTTGAATCAAATTGTATATTTTTATTTAATTCAGTGATATTAGGGTGCAAGCGTAGTAAAATAATCCACTCATCTCCAAAGCGTTCTTCCAGCGCTTTAATACATGCCTTAAAATCTATATCATAACAACTAACATCATGACTGTTTCTAAAAGTTGGAGCATACAGCAAAATTTTTTTGCTTTCAGCAATTCCATATTGATTTAATACTTTTTGTCTGATTTCCTTCCTCTCAACATATGAGAAAATATCATTTCTTGGAAATCCTACTTCTAAAATTTCTCCATCATACCAAAATGCTCTTCTATATAAATCTGTCAAAAATTTTGCTGAAGAAATAAATAAGTCTGCCATTTTTGAATCGCGCTTAGCATTATATACATAACTCTTAGAAAGCTTGGCTTCCACATCCTTTTCACACTTTTTAGGTCCAAGTCCATGCCAAATTTGTATATAGCATTGCTTTCTCTTTTTTAATTCTCCATTCATTTTTCTACTGTTATCAATCCATATTCGAGCTGTTGCTAACTCATAAATTGCATTAATAGTATTAAATTTAACTTCTCGAACACCTTCCGGGATCTCATTATCCCTATTAACATCATTAACAAGCCATACAATATCAAGATTTTCATTTCTTCTTAATAATTCTTTCACAACATACTTAGCGCTATCACCAAACCCTTTTCCAAAATAATTTGTAATAACAATTTTGTTTTTCTGTATTTTGTACCCCCAAAATGCCGCAAAACAAATTCTATTTTTCAAGAAATTACTCGTTTCTACTATAAACTCTTTCATTAACGTTCTCCTTTATCTCTTGTATCACTTTCTTTTTTCATCTTTTTCTTATAAAATAAATTACAGATCCTCTATATAAAACCTCTACACCTACAGCAACAGAAATAAGTAATGACAACGTATTAACATTTAGCTTATCACAGGACCATAAAATTAGCATATTAATAATATGTATGCCTGAACTTAAATAAATCGAATAATTAGCATGCTGTGTCTTATCAATAGCTGACAAGCAAGGGAATCCAAATAAATAATCTGGTAATGTTAAAATTGCAGCTGGAAGCATAGCTCTTAACACTGTGCCAGTTCCTGCAAATTCTTTTCCAAATACAAGTTCGCACAAAGGATCCGCAAAAATTCCAGCTCCTATACATGCAAAAATAATAATTGGCATACACATTTTCAAAACCTTTTTTATTAGTCCAAAATCTCTGTTCTTAATCATATATGGATATACGCTATCTGCAATTGGAGATAGCGCACTTTGCCCTGTTGAAATTAATTTATATGCTGCCGTATAGTATCCAACAGATATTCCAACTGGATCTATGAATCCTAAAACAATCGTATTCGTAGCTGTATAAATTGTCGTAGCTATACGCGATAAGAAAAAACCACTTGATCTTTTAAGATGAGTTTTCAAATCTTGAAGGCTTATTCTACAAAATGTAATACCATATCGTTTTTTAATATCGTAAATAGACCAAAGAACTGCTAATAAATCCCCCATTCCGATTATAACTGGCAACACCAAATAATCTGCTGATGACTTTAAAAAAAGAAAAATTAAAATTGTAAACCCAGCCTTCACTATAACTGTTCGATATGTAATAGGAGACATATCCTCCATCCCCCTATACAAAAAATCCGGCAATAAACTATTTATTATGGTTTCTATCAAATATAAAGTATACAACAGATAATTTTCTTTATACATTGGAGAGCTAAAGCATATTACATTTAAAGCCAAAATAGAAATAAGCGAAAAGAATATTTTAATGCATGTAACAGAAGACAGTATTACAGATAATGCTTTTTTATCATCTCTTACTTTTGCAACATCTTCTGTTGCAGATAATATAAATCCAAAATCTAAAAACAATTGAAAATACATCATCAATGCTGTTGCCATTCCTATTTTTCCATAAACTTCAACACCCAATACCCTTGTTTGATATGGTACTGTAACTAAACTAAAAAAATATGTAGAAAATCGTAATACATAAAGCATTACTGTATTTTTAAAAAGTACTTTTTTTATTTTTATCCATTTTTTCTCCTACTGTATTCCAATATTTTGATAATAACACAACCTAAATAAGGAAAAATACTAAAACCATTTTTTTAGTATATAAACTCAATACAACAGCATAAAGTAAAAAAATAGTTCTTAACATTTTTACTGTTTTTTCATATTTTGTATTTTGCAAATTCATATGGAAAAAGGTGTTCCTTTTTATCACAAGAACAATCCCAACAATAACTAAAATAAACCCTATTATTCCAAAATTATATAGGCAGTTTAAATAACTATTGTGTGCTTCTTTTCCCTTCCAAAAAAGTCACAATATAACTGTTCATCACTCAATCCATTCCCAAATACAATTTCTTTCAACTCTCTTGTAAAAGATGCCTTTAAAAAACTTCTATAAATAGGTAATCTACCAGAAGTCAATGTATCAAAATCCCCTTCTTTAAAATTCTCAAAAAGGGTCTTTCCTCTTTTTACAGCTGTATTATCTTCTATAATGTCAACCTTCGTTTCTGGTATATCTGATTCGGCTTCTTCAATTTCCTGCTGGGAATTATCAATGTACTCTTCTCTTGCTCATTATCTGAATTTACAATTTTTTCTTCTGGTACAGTTTGTTCTTCTACCTCTTCTTCAATCTGATTCTTATTGTTTAATTCTCGTTGTATTTACAATATTAAACATGTATTGACTCACTCCAAAAAGACAATATTGAACTTACACCTATCAAAAATAGATACCCTATCCTTTCAGAAACTTTCCCTTCTTTAAGACATATATGAATAAAATTATACATGTAACCGCCACTCCTGTTACACTCAAAGTCATTCCTAGTGTTCCTAACAAAATAACTAATGCTATACTTTTGATATATTTATTTAGAGATTCACTAAATAAGATGATAATAATCGCCATATTAATATACATTCCCATAAAATTGGGTTCGTATGTTCCACTAAAACGATATACTTGCAGTGTTCCTGTCTCTTCAAACAAAAAATTGAATTTTAAAAATCCATAAATAATTGCCACAAACACTCCGGATACAATATATATTAGTAATTTTTTCAAACTATTTTCCATTGTCTTTTCTTCCGTTCTGCCACAATCGAAAACATAAGAAAAATGAAAAATGTTTGCTGCAATCATAATATCTCCAAAAGAAAATTTCCCGATTAAAATGCTAAATACAAGCTCAAAACATATAAATAAAAAAATAGTAATTTCTTTAATTTCTGGTTTTAGTTTTTCTCTAACAATTAAATATAATAATCTCAAAAATATGATTACCATTAGTAATCGGCTAAAAGATCCTCCCAACAATTCAAAATGAATTGCATCGTCAAAAAATGCAAAAAAGATATATCCTGATAAAAGGTTTGTAATATCTGTTTTAATAAAACACATTGCCACAACAAGCGCCAATAGTATATCTAAAACTGGGTTTAAATTAAATAAAAAAATAACAATACTATATATTGCTATATCTATATATGGTACTCTAGCCAAATCACATTTTTCTTTAACATATCTCATTCTCCTGTACGCAAACATATAAAGCTTAGGCCACACAAATAAAACTCCCTCTATTTTTTCTTTCAAAAATGGCGATAACATTGGTATCAAACGCAAATTCTCTTTTTAATCCGTTCTATAACGTAATTCCTAATTTCTTCCTCCACATCATATGCAACAATATTCTTCAATAAAGACAGAATAATTTGAGCTCTTCTTTGTAAAATATATTTTGAAGTTTCATTTACTTATAATTTTGGTTTTCTAATATCCTTG
>ENA-OQAA01001609-OQAA01001609.1-human-gut-metagenome-genome-assembly--contig:-NODE-1609-length-10822-cov-1.819448_pt1 | contig 10822 bp, 12 predicted proteins | sample MGYA00242489_ERZ504515 | MGnify/ENA primary metagenome ERZ504515 (study PRJEB26092, sample SAMD00036237) | human gut metagenome | host: Homo sapiens | study: EMG produced TPA metagenomics assembly of...
CGGTGATCGCCCTACGGATGTGGAACTGGCTAAGAACCTGGGATGCCGGGCTATTTATTTGCAGGATGATACTGCATTGCTGAAACCGGAATCAGAAGGTGGAACTGCTGCCTGCGAAGGTCTGGAAGAGGTATGTGCCTTGTTACGAAAGATTGGGATAAAGTTGCCGAATTCCTTTTCGCCGGAGAACGCAAAGCGGAAGTACGCCGCACAACAAAGGAAACGGATATTTTCGTGTCTCTGAATCTGGATGGTAACGGTGCTTGCGACATCCATACCGGACTGGGTTTCTTCGACCACATGCTGGAGCAAATAGGCAAGCATGGCGGTCTGGACCTGACGATCCATGTGAAAGGCGATTTGGAAGTGGATGAGCATCACACCATAGAAGACACTGCGATTGCATTAGGCGATTGCATCTATCAGGCATTGGGCAACAAGCGTGGCATCGAGCGTTATGGCTATGCCCTGACGATGGATGACTGCCTTTGCCAGGTTTGCCTGGACTTCGGTGGACGCCCCTGGCTGGTATGGGATGCAGAATTTAATCGTGAAAAGATTGGTGAGATGCCGACAGAAATGTTCCTGCATTTCTTCAAATCATTGAGCGATGCCGCCAAGATGAACCTGAATGTCAAAGCAGAAGGTCAGAACGAGCACCATAAGATAGAAGGTATTTTCAAAGCGCTGGCCCGCGCAATAAAGATGGCAGTGAAGAGGGATATCTATCACTTTGAATTGCCGAGTTCGAAGGGAGTGCTTTAATTAGTGATTAGTGGGGTAGTGATTAGTGATTAGTGGCTGCGCTGTAACGCCGCATGGTACTAATCACTACCCCACTAATCACTAATTACCGTCCATTTCTGAACATCCCCACTGTCCGATAATGAACACCCACCCCTGCCCAGAAGCATCCTGGCGCTTTGGCACGCTCTTTGCTTTTCTGTTTACAACTATTTTTTGATAAACATGAAAAGGAATATTTTACTCGCAGCTTGGATGCTATTTCCGTTCGCCGCTTTTGCACAGAACGATACATTGACAAACGAACGTGAACGTCTCATCACTTTAAATGAAGCGATAGCTTTGGCACGTACCCAGTCAGTGGATGCCGCCGTAGCGCTGAATGAATTGAAGACTTCATACTGGGAATATCGTACTTTCCGTGCCGACCTGTTACCGGAAGTGAATCTGAACGGTACTTTACCCAATTACAATAAATCTTACAGCAGATATCAAAACTCGGATGGTTCCTACTCATTTGTGCGTAACAATACGCTGGGACTTTCCGGAACGCTCTCCATAGACCAGAACTTATGGTTTACGGGCGGTAAACTGTCACTGGCTTCTTCTCTTGAATATATCAAGCAATTAGGATCCGGAGGAGATAAACGGTTTATGTCCGTCCCCGTCAGCCTGGAATTGTCGCAACCTATTTTCGGAGTGAACAATCTGAAGTGGAACCGTCGTATCGAACCGGTGAGATATGCAGAAGCAAAAGCTGCCTTTATCACTGCTACGGAACAGGTAACGATGAAGACAATCACTTATTTTTTTCAATCTGCTGCTGGCAAAAGAAAATTTGAAAACTGCTCACCAGAATAAAGTGAATGCCGACCGCCTCTATGAAGTAGCAGTGGCAAAGCGCAAGATGGGGCAGATTTCTGAAAATGACCTGTTGCAGTTGAAACTGAATGCTTTGCAAGGTAAGGCGGATGTGACGGAAGCGGAGAGTAACCTGAATGCGAAAATGTTCCAGTTGCGTTCGTTCCTCGGTTTGTCGGAAGACGAGAATCTGAATCCGATGTTGCCGAATTCTGCACCGGATATGAAGATGGAATATAATCTTGTATTGAGCAAGGCTCTGGATCGGAACTCATTTGCACAGAATATCCGTCGCCGCCAGTTGGAAGCGGACTATGAAGTGGCTACGGCTCGCGGCAATTTGCGCAGCATCGACTTATTTGCCAGCGTGGGTTATACAGGGCAGGATCGTGATTTGACTTCCGCTTACAAGGGGCTGCTTGATAATCAGATTGTGCAGGTAGGTGTGAAAGTTCCTATCTTGGACTGGGGAAAACGTCGCGGAAAAGTACGTGTGGCAAAGAGTAATCGTGAAGTGGTGCTTTCCAGAATCCGGCAGGAACAGATGGACTTCAATCAGGATATTTTCCTGCTCGTAGCGAACTTCAATAATCAGGCACAACAATTGGGTATTGCACAGGAAGCTGACGGCATTGCCGAGAAACGTTATAAAACCAGTGTGGAAACCTTTATGATCGGACAATCAGTAACGCTGGACCTGAACGACGCACAGAAATCAAAAGATGAAGCAAGGCAGAAACATATTTCCGAGCTCTATTATTATTGGTACTATTTCTATCAAATCCGCAGTCTGACACTTTGGGATTTTGAACGGAATTGCGAACTGGAGGCGGACTTTGAAGAAATTGTGAGAGACTGAGTTTGAGTTATGAGTTATGAATAATAACTTATAACTCATAACCGTTTTTCGCTTGTTATTGAAAAAAACAGTGTTATTCTGTGCTTTCTGTGTGAAATCGTTTATTTTTGCAAACCATAAAACAACGAAACCTTATGATACTGATAATCGACGATGATAGTGCCGTACGTTCTTCCCTCAGTTTTATGCTGAAACGTGCAGGATATGAAGCGCAAACTGTTCCCGGACCGCGCGAAGCAATGGATGTGGTGCGTGCCGAGGCACCTGCCTCATTTTGATGGACATGAACTTCACCCTTTCCACAACGGGAGAAGAGGGGTTGACTTTGCTGAAACAAGTGAAAATATTCCGCCCCGATGTACCTGTTATCCTGATGACGGCTTGGGGAAGTATACAACTTGCCGTGCAGGGTATGCAGGCGGGCGCGTTCGACTTTATCACAAAGCCGTGGAACAATGCCGCTTTGCTGCAACGTATTGAGACAGCCCTTGAACTGACTGCCGTCCCGAAAGATGCACCGGAAGAACAGAGCGAGACGCTGAACCGCAGCCATATCATCGGAAAATCTCAGGGATTGATGGAAGTGCTGAATACGGTGGCACGCATTGCGCGTACCAATGCCTCGGTACTGATTACCGGTGAGAGTGGAACAGGTAAGGAGTTGATTGCCGAAGCCATCCACATCAACAGCCAGCGGGTGAAACAGCCGTTTGTAAAGGTCAACCTGGGCGGTATTTCGCAGAGCCTTTTTGAAAGCGAAATGTTCGGCCATAAGAAAGGTGCTTTTACGGATGCGACAACAGACCGTGTAGGGCGCTTTGAACTTGCCAACAAGTACTATCTTTCTGGATGAAATCGGTGACCTCGATCCTTCCTGTCAGGTGAAACTGCTCCGTGTATTGCAGGATCAGACGTTTGAAGTGCTGGGTGACAGCCGTCCCCGCAAGACGGATATCCGGGTGGTATCCGCCACCAATGCCGACCTCCGCAAGATGGTGTCGGAACGTACATTCCGCGAAGATTTGTTTTATCGTATCAACTTGATAACCGTTAAGTTGCCTTCCCTTCGCGAACGCCGTGAAGATATTCCTTTACTGGCACGCCACTTTGCCGACCGCCAGGCAGAGCTTAACGGACTGCCCCGCACGGAATTCTCGGCAGATGCCTTGAACTTCCTTTCCCGCTTGCCTTATCCGGGAAATATCCGTGAATTGAAGAATCTGGTAGAGCGTACAATCCTCGTCAGCGGAAAGTCGACGCTGGATGCTTCGGATTTCGACGCACAATATCTGCGTCCTAATGAACCGGTGAAGGCTTCGGACGCATCGTCTCTGGCAGGCATGACGCTGGATGAAATAGAGCGTCAGACTATTTTGCAGGCGCTCGATCGCCATAAGGGAAATCTCAGTCAGGTAGCTATGACGCTCGGCATCAGTCGTGCCGCGCTCTATCGCCGACTGGAAAAGTTTAATATAACAGTCACAGAAAAGTGAGAATAAAGTTCTATTTCTCCATACTTGTCCTTTTCCTTCTGGGTTTAGGTGGTGTGCTTCTCTACTTGGCGAAGGGGATGAAGCCGTTGCACCTCTACATTGTAGAGGGAATCATTGCATTTATCCTGGTGTTCCTGTTTATCTTCTACCGTAAGATTGTGAAACCGATGAATATTATCGGCAGCGGTATGGAATTGCTGCGCGAACAGGATTTCAGCAGCAGGCTCAGCAAAGTAGGGCAATACGAGGCGGACCGCATTGTAAATGTGTTCAACCGTATGATGGAGCAATTGAAGAACGAACGTTTGCGTCTGCGCGAGCAAAACCATTTTCTGGACTTGCTTATCCAGGCTTCACCGATGGGAGTTGTCATTACCACACTGAACGGTGAAATATCCCAGCTCAATCCGATGGGATTGAAGATGATGGGAGTACGCCTGGAAGAGATTATGGGAAAGAAAATTGAGAATATAGACTCTCCTTTGGCTGAAGAACTGGCGAATATCTCAAAAGATCAGACGGCAGTGGTGCGTCTGAATGACTCGAATATCTATAAGTGTACCCATTCCTCCTTTATCGACAGAGGTTTTCATCATCCTTCTATCTGATAGAGAAGATGACGGACGAGGTGATGCGTGCTGAAAAGAAAGCGTATGAGAAGGTGATCCGCATGATTGCCCACGAGGTGAACAATACGACGGCGGGTATTACATCTACCTCGATACCGTGGAGCAAGCCCTTTCCACCGAAGAGGATATGGAGGATATCTGCGATGTAATGCGCGTTTGTACAGAACGTTGCTTCTCTATGAGCCGCTTTATCACCCGTTTTGCCGATGTCGTGAAGATTCCTGAGCCCGCCTTGGTTACGGGCAAACTGAATGAACTGGCTTCCATGTGTAAACGCTTTATGGAGGGTATGTGCAACGACCGGAATATCCTTCTCTGGCTGGAATGTGATCCGAAGTTGGAACCGGTACGCTTTGATGCGGCACTCTTGGAACAGGTATTGGTGAATATTATCAAGAATGCTGCGGAAAGTATAGAACATGCGCCCGAAGGAACGATCCAGCAGGGTAGGGTTGTAGTCCGTACAATCGCTCCTACCACGATTGAAGTGGTAGATAATGGCCCCGGTATAACAAAAGAGACTGAAGCAAAGCTCTTCAGTCCCTTCTTTTCCACCAAACCGAACGGGCAGGGAATCGGTCTGGTGTTTATTCGCGAGGTGCTTACCCGTCATGGGTGTACGTTCTCTTTGCGTACGTACAGTGATGGGTTGACACGGTTCCACATTATTTTTCCGTAGTCTTTTTCCATGCCTTTGCGTATTCGTCAAGAATCCGCTTGATGCCCTGGCCGATGACCACATAGTCCTTTTCGTTCAGGTTGGCAAGCGAGGCGCGTATGCTCCATTCCGGACCATCGAAACCACCGCCGTTCAGCAGGACGAGAGACGTTTCTTTCGCCAGGCGGAATACGACGTTCAGCGGGCTGTAGGTACGTTTCAGGTATTCTACGAAATCATCTCCATAGAATTTCTTTGCCCATACCAGCATGTCGATCTCTGTATAATATCCTACGCGGAACGGGTCTTTTATCAATGTGAATCCCGTGTTATCCCACAAGGCATGCAGACGCTTTTCAATGATTTCCATCATCTTCAATTTGTATTTGTTTTCCTTATCCAGCAGGGCGAAGGAAGCGAATAAACTCATTTGCATCTGTTGGGGCAATGACAGGCCGGCGGTATGGTTCAGTGCAACCTGTCGGCTGTCAGCTACCATGCGGTCGATGAACTTCATTTTTTCGGGATGCAGAGTCAGGCTTGAGTAACGGCGGTTCAGCGCATTGCGTTTATCTTCCGGCAGGCGGGCGATTTGCTTGTCGTAGATGTTGTCTTCGTGCAGGGCGATGACAGCATCACGCCAACCGGTAGCTCCGAAATATTTGGAGAAGGAATAGACACAAAGCGTATTATGTGGCAGTTCAGCATGAATGAGCGGAAGTGCGGGCTGAATGTGCCGTATACATCATCCGTGATAACCATCAGGTTGGGGTTATCATTCTTTACGATATCGACAATGCGTGCCATCGTCTCCGGGCTGAGAGCGTAACTGGCGGATTGCTGGGATTGGTCACGAAGAGCGCTTTGATGGCGGGATCTTTCAGGCGGTCGATGTCCTTGTCATTGTATTGCCAGAGGTGGAATCCGTCGTCCGTCATGCGGTCGGCATGCAGTTCTATCATGTTGAACTGGTAGCGACTCAGTTGCGGAATTTCAATGTAGGGGGTGAAAGCGGGCACCATCAGGGCGATACCGTCACCTTTATCCAGCAGGAAGTTTTCCTGGAGGGAGTCGAAGAGGTAACACATGGCGGCGGTTCCGCCTTCGGTGGCAAAGAGGTCGAATGTGCCTCGTGGAGGGCGGTTATCACACATTTCTTGCGACAGGTAATCTTGCACCAGTATTTCGGTGAAGTGCAGGATGCGGTCGGGCACAGGGTACTGGTCGCCGATGACGGCTTCTGCCCATTCATGTACCAAGGAGTCGGGATCGGCGGCATGTTGCATTAACAGGTAGTTATAGGTTTGCTCCAGGAGCTTGGCACCGTGGGTGGCATTGTTCTTTTTGAGGAAGGCTTCGAAACGGGAGCAATGCCTTCTTTTTGAGGGATGCCGGCGATGCCTTCGGGGAGGTTCATGACGCGGCGACATTCTTCCAATCCGAACTGTCCCAGGAGGAAGAAGGCTTCGCGAGGGGTGGTAGCTATCCAGTTAGGGTTACCACGTCCGGCGTTTAGCATCGTGCGGGCAGTTTTCTTCAGGCTTTCATCGGCCATATCGATCAATTGGTTTTTCAGCTCGAATGGGCTGATAGCTTCCATTTTCTTTTCTAAGTTTTTGGTATCCATATCATTAAGTTTTAATTGTTATCATATAATCTTTTGGTTCAATAAACTAATCCTGGGAGTGTGATAAACTAACTCTCGGGATGCAAGAATCTATTTTCGGAAATGCATAAAATTATTCATACTATAATTGTTTTGGTATCTTACAACAGATGTGTTACTTTCTTACGATAGATATATTTCTTTCTTACAATAGCTGTTGTAAGAATAATAATGTGCATTCTGAAGATTAATTCTTCGCATCGCGGCGATTAGTTTCTTGCATACGGTATATCAGTTGTATGATATATCCGCCGGGTTAAATCAGCAGTACGATGACGACACCCCATATTATTAATAAGGTGTTGCCCACAGCATACGTTACCGTATAGCCCAGCGCAGGCGTTTCGCTTTCCACCGCATCTTGTATTGCTCCCAGTGCGGCTGTCGTTGTACGTGCTCCGGCACAGCATCCCAGTGTTATTGCAGGTGGAACTTGAAGACGTACTTACCCAGTAGTAAACCGATGATTAACGGCAAGGTAGTGGCTATGGCACCTACAATGAATAAACTGAGCCCGACATCCCGGAAACCCTGTACGAAACTCGGTCCGGCAGCTATTCCCACTACAGCAATGAACATATTCAGCCCTACATTATTCAGTACCCACAAGGAAGCTTCGGGAATACGTCCGAACGTAGGATGCTTGCTGCGCAGCCAACCGAAGAATAATCCGGCTATCAATGCGCCACCACTCGTACTCAGACTGATGGGAACACCACCGATGTGGATGGATAATGCACCGAACAAACCACCTATCAGAATTCCTAATCCAACGAATATCATATCCGTTTGGTGGGTAGGCCGATCCACATATCCTATTTGTACAGCGGCACTTTCCACTTCTTGCTTGGTACCCACTACTTCGATGACGTCGCCGGCATCCAATTTGGTCTGTGCCAATACGGGTATTTCAATTCCCGCACGCTTGATGCTGCGGATGCTGACGCCATGCATGAATTTGTGCCGGCGGATATTCGCCACTGTCTTTCCGGCGAACGTTTTCTTTGTGACCGTGACAGGTAACGTCTCTGCCGGGAAATCGAGCAATTGTGCGTCCTGTATTTCATTGCCTATCCAGTCCTCTTCGCCGATAACGAATTCACGGCGTCCGCTGAGAACGACTTCGTCTCCTATATTCAATACGGTATTCGGGGATACATCCCGAACGACTCCTGCTTGCGCAGGCGCTCTACGAACAGACGTTTGCCATCTTTCTGGAAGTACATTTCCAAGTCTATCACCCGACGGCCTTGCTTGAACCATTCGTTTTCTATCTTGTAGGCGCGGAAGGTTACGGGGCGTGCGGCGTGCATGAAGCCCGGTTCGTCTGCCTCGGAACTACCCATTTTGGCTTCCAGTTCTTTGCAGGCAGCTTTTACTTTCTCCAGTCCGCCCAATAGTTTTGGACCGAGGGAGGAGAGTACCCAGGCTGAACCTGCCGTACCGAAAACGTAAGTCACTGCATAAGATACGGGGATGATATTGATATAACTTTGGCGTTGCGCTTCGTCCAGTCCCATGTTTGCCATGGTGTCTTCGGCTACTCCGATGACGGCGGAGATGGTCTGCGAACCTGCCAGTAATCCGGCGGCTTCACCGGGATTGTAGCCCATCACGAGGGCGAGAAGCCATGTTACCACCAATACCGATACACACATCAGCACGGCAAAGCTACCTGGGGGAGTCCGTCTTTTTTCAGTCCGCGGAAGAACTGCGGTCCTACTTTATACCCGACGGCGAACAAAAAGAGAAGAAAGAACACGGATTTGATGGGGCCTGGCACGTCGATCTTCAACTGTCCTACCAATACGCCTACAAGCAATACGCTTGTGACCGTCCCCAAGCTGAACTTCCCGATGCGTAGCTTGCCAAGCCAGAACCCCAGAAACAGGGTGAGGAATATGGCAAGTTCGGGGCGCTCCCTGAGCTGGTTTATTATCCATTCCATAATTAAGTTGTTTAGGTTATTAATTGGTTTTCGATGCTTTTCGCGTCGTTTAAGATATATACAACAGCCTGCAAAAGGAAGTGTTTCGTGCAAAAGTGGTTTTTTAGAACATTTATTCAGCAAAACTGAACTTTCTAAAATAGTTTTCTTGCGTACCTTTGCGGGCGTTAAAGAAGGAAGAAAGAAGTGATGAGTTACAAGCTACAGGCTACAAGTGGCAATAACTTGCGCTTGTCGGTATAGCGCAGCCACTTGTAGCCTGTAGCTCGTAGCTTGTCACTTAATATAAAAATAGGTATGAGGTTTACTTTTTTAAGGATTTTATTGTTCATCAGCCTTTGCTGGATGAGCTTCCCCCTGCAAGCACAATATGTGGTACAAGGTGTTGTTACAGACTCGTTAACCCGTGAGCCTCTCCCATATACATCTGTGTATCTGAAAGGTACTACCGAAGGAGGTATGACCGATGACAAAGGACAGTTTTCTTTCAAGACCTACCGCCCCCAAGCCGTGCTGGTTATTTCTGCCATTGGATATAATGAATACACCCGTCTTATTCATCCGGCACAAGGTATCCGTCTTACCATCGCCCTTTCACCGGCAACGTATGCCCTGAATGAAGTGGTGGTAAAGCCAAACGGGAGCGATATAAGAAAAAAGATAATCCCGCCGTGGAATTTGTGCGACAAATGATAGAACATCGGGATGACTATTCGCCCAAAGAGTTGGACTTCTGGCAACGGGATCGTTATGAGAAGATGACCTTTGCCATTAACAACTTCGACAGCGTAAAGCAGCAGAAGTGGCTTTATCGTAAATTCAAGTTCCTGACGGACTATGTGGATACTTCTGCCGTTACGGGAAAGCCCGTGCTTGCCGTTTCCAACCGTGAGCTGCTGGCTACGGACTATTACCGCAAATCTCCCAAAAGTCAGAAACAGCGCGTACATGCCCGCCGACAGGCTGGTGTGGATGAGATGCTTTCGCAGCAAGGCATGGAGCAAGCCATCAGTGTGACGATGACGGATGTGGATATTTATGAGAACAACATTACACTGTTTACCAATAAGTTCGTAAGTCCGCTCTCTTCACTGGGCCCTTCATTCTATAAATATTATCTGATGGACACGCTTACGATAGCGGGCCAGCCTTGTGTGGACCTGACGTTCGTACCCTTCAATTCCGAGTCCTTCGGTTTTACGGGACACTTGTACGTTACTTTGGATAGTACTTATTTCGTGCGTCGTGCCACCATGAACTTTCCACAGAAAATCAATTTGAATTTTGTGGATTATATGTCTCTTGAACAGAACTTTACCCGTGGAGCAGACGGTACACGCCAGTTGGCTGACGAACATATCACCACCGAATTCAAGTTGGTGGACAACAGTGACGGTATCTATGCCAAGCGGGATGTATATTACAGGAACTATGTGTATGAACCTTCTGCGGATGCCCTTTCGGCCTTTAAGAAGCCGGAAAAAGTGATTGAGCCGGCCGAAGCAACGCATCGCACAGAAGCCTACTGGGACGATAACCGTCAGGTGGAAGTCAGCAAGAAAGAAACTTCCGTTGATAAAATGATGGCGCAGCTTCGCACGTACCTGTCTATTACTGGACGGAGAAGACCTTGAAAGTGCTGTTTACCGGATACATACCCGCACCTAAAGAGAAAGAACCCCTGTTCTATATAGGTATGATGAATACCACCATAAGCGGTAATACGCTGGAAGGTGTGCGTCTGCGTGCGGGAGGTATGACTACGGCGTGGCTCAATCCACACCTATTCTATAAAGGATACATGGCTTACGGTTTCAAAGACCATCGGATGAAGGAATGGCTGAAGTGGAATATTCTTTCCATAAGAAGAAAGGAGTATGCCAACGAATTCCCTATTTCACTCTTGAAAGCACGATATACCTCGGATGTAAACCAATACGGCAACATTACCTCTATACCAGTCA
>ENA-OQAA01001611-OQAA01001611.1-human-gut-metagenome-genome-assembly--contig:-NODE-1611-length-10819-cov-2.472129_pt1 | contig 10819 bp, 16 predicted proteins | sample MGYA00242489_ERZ504515 | MGnify/ENA primary metagenome ERZ504515 (study PRJEB26092, sample SAMD00036237) | human gut metagenome | host: Homo sapiens | study: EMG produced TPA metagenomics assembly of...
CAGCAGGGTATCCCCCGCGCTGCAATAGCCGGTGCGGCCCGCCGCGCGGTTGGCCCCGCAGCGCCGCGGGCATAAGGTGCAGTGCTCAGGCAGCTGCATTAACAACACCCCCGAAAAACTTTGTGGTGAATTCATACTAAGTTTACCACAAAACGGAAAAATGTGGTATACTAAATATATATCTACCCAAATGGAATAGGCCGCAAAACAAACCATGGAACACAGCGGCTGGCCAACCGGCCGCAAAAATCCAACATAAAGGAGCGTATCTGATATGTCTACCCCACACAACCGCGCCAACCCCGGCGATTTTGCCAAAACCGTGCTGATGCCCGGCGACCCCCTGCGCGCCAAATTTATTGCCGAAACCTTTTTGGAAAACCCGCGCCTTGTTACCGATGTGCGCGGCATGCTGGGTTATACCGGTACCTACCAGGGCCACCCTGTCAGCGTGATGGGCAGCGGCATGGGCATGCCGTCCATCGGCATCTACTCCTATGAGCTGTACAGCCAGTATGGGGTAGAGAACATCATCCGCGTTGGCTCTGCCGGCTCCTATACCCCCAAGGCCAAGATCTTTGATGTGGTTCTGGCTACCGGCGCTTATTCTGAAAGCAACTATGCCGTGACCCAGTCCGGCGATACCGACGACATCCAGAAGCCCAGCGAGGAACTGAACAACGCGTTGCGTGCTTCCGCCAAAAAGCAGGGCATTCCCCTGATTGAAGGCACCATCCATTCCTCCGATGTGTTCTACCGCGAGGATAGCGGCGCACGCCCCACCTACTGGGAAGTTCTGCGCGACGAAAAAGGCTGCCTGGCGGTTGAGATGGAGAGCTTTGCGCTGTTCCACAACGCCAAGGTGCTGGGCAAACATGCTGCCTGTATCCTGACGATCTCGGACAGCTTCGTCAGCCCGGAGATCACCACGCAGAAGAGCGCCAGACCAGCTTTACCGCCATGATGAAGGTTGCACTGGGGGCGGTGCTGGAATGAAGCCGACGGATGCGGAACTGATCCGCGCAGCGTTCAAGCGCGCAGCTTTGCCTACACGCCGTATTCACACTTTAAGGTGGGTGCGGCGCTGCTGGCCAAAAACGGAATGGTATATACCGGCTGCAACATCGAAAACGCCGGCTACACCCCCACCAACTGTGCCGAGCGCACCGCACTGTTCAAGGCGGTCAGCGAGGGCGTGACCGAGTTTACCGATATTGCCATTGTGGGCAGCCTGGACGGCAAAAAGAACACCCTTGTCACCGGTCCGTGCGGCGTCTGCCGCCAGGCTCTGTATGAATTCTGCGGCCCCAGGCTGCGGGTGCTGATGGCCAAAAGCGAGGATGATTACATCGAAACGACCTTGGGCGACCTGCTGCCCTACGGCTTTGGCCCGACCAATCTTGAAATCGAGCCGGGGGCCGATTAAGGCGGCCCATTTACCCCAATAAAAGGAGATTATTCCACCCATGTCTTTACCCCAGAACAAACGTTTTGCAGCCCGGCGGCTGCTTTGCCTGTTGTTGGCGCTGGCCTTTGGGCTGGCGCTGGCGGGCTGCGGCAGCAGCGCTTCCTCTGAACCTGCTGCACAGGATCAGGAACAGGTGTTGACGGACGATGCCCTGTATGAACTTACGGCAGAAAAAGTGGACCAGCCGCTGGACGGCGCTGGAGCCGCAATCGCGCTGGCAGTTGGTGCCGAGGGAACGGATATCGGTGCCGGTGCGGCTGTATGGCACGGCGTGCAGACGTTTTGCAGCAATTTTAATTATACCGCGCAGCAGTTTACTGCGGCAGATACCAGCCTGGATGCCGCCAAAGCAGCCCTGAACAGCGCCGCCCAAAGCGGTGCGGGACTGGTGGTGTGTTATGGCAGCGAGATGGCCGCCGCCCTGTATGACATCCAGGATAATTACCCCACAGTCAACTACCTGATGATCGGGGATGAGCCGCATTCCGAGGATTACACCGACTACCGCACATCCGCCAACGTGCACTGCGTTCTCTTCCGTGAAGAACAGGCTGCTTACCTGGCCGGGTATGCCGCCGTGCGGGAGGGCAACACCAGCATGGCGGTGCTTGGCGGCGAGCCGCTGCCCAGCACCGTGCGTTACGCCACCGGCTTTGTGCAGGGGGCGGAAGCCGCAGCCGACAGCATGGGCGTGCAGGTGTATATCCGCATCTGGTACAGCAGCATGACGGCCAGCGATGATGACCTGACGGATTATGTCTGCGGCTGGTATAACGAGGCTTCCAGGTGGTTATGGCGGCCACGCCGGAACTGGCGGACAGCTGCATACAGGCCGCAGAGAAAAGCGGCCGCGAAGTGATCGCCACCGGCTGGGACTGCGCCGGGCAGAGCAGCTCGGTGATAACCAGCGCTGTGAACTGCTACAGCACCGTGTGCAGAATGAACTGTACCTGTTCGGCACGCAGAACAACTGGGACCAGGACCACAGCGGCCAGACCGAGACCCTTGGCACCGAAGTGGATGCCGTGGGCCTTGCCACGCAGGAATGGCGGCTGAAGACCTTTACCGGCGAGGAATATCGTGAGCTGTACCAGCGTATGGCAGCAGGCACTGTAAAGGTGGAACGCTATTCTGATACCACGGCAATGCCGCAGACCCAGAATGTGACGGTGGATCAGCCGAACCGGTAACAGGAACCAAAGGGCATTGTCATGCTTTTGTAATGCTTTACACATTGAAAAAAGCACCGCCAGACGGTATAATAGGATGTATGAGAGGGGATGCAAACCATGCGCCCCTGATAAAAAAATAAGGAGATCACACATGAAAAAGTATCTTGCTTTGACCATGGCTGCCTGCATGGCACTCTCTTTGGCTGCTTGCGGCAGCTCTGCCAGCAGCACCACTTCTTCCAGCGCTGCTGCTTCTACCGAGGCTACCAGCGATTCCGCTGCTACTGCTGAAGCAACCGGTTCTGACAACATCACCGGCATTGCCCAGTGCTGCGATGTTGGCACCCTGGACGATGAAAGCTTCAACCAGGGCTGCTGGGAAGCTGTTAAGGGCTACGGCGATGAGAACGGCATCGAGTACAACTACTACCTGCCTTCCGGCGAGGACGCCAGCGATGAAGACCGCGAGACCCTGATCCGTCAGGCTGTCGCCGAGGGCGCAAACACCATCGTATGCGTTGGTTACCTGTATGGTCCTGCTCTGGCCTGGGCTGCCACCGAGTATCCTGATGTTCACTTCATCGCAGTTGATGTGAACGGCTTTGATATCAACTCTGAGAACGGCACCATCCCCGAAAACGTGTTCTGCGTGACCTTTAAGGAAGAAGAAGCCGGCTACTTGGCTGGCTATGCAGCTGTCAAGGACGGCTTCACCAAGCTGGGCTTCCTGGGCGGCATGGCGGTGCCCGCCGTTATCCGCTATGGTTACGGCTATGTTCAGGGCGCTGATGCTGCAGCACAGGAGCTGGGCACTAACGTTCAGATGAACTACTACTACGGCGGTCAGTTCTATGGCGATGAGAAGATCACCGCTAAGATGGACGGCTGGTACGATGGCGGCACCGAAGTTGTGTTCGCCTGCGGCGGCGGCATCTGGACTTCTGCTGCTGAAGCTGCTGACAAGCATGACGGCAAGCTGATCGGCGTTGACGTTGACCAGAACTACCTGGCGTGAGGGTGTTGAGTCCGGCAAGTACAAGGCAAACCCGTTTGTTACCTCCGCCATGAAGGGTCTGGGCGCTGCTGTTAAGAATGGCCTGGATACTGTCAATGCAGGCGACTGGAGCACCATCGCTGGCACCAACGGCAACTTTGGCCTGGAAGAGGGCGACTATGTTGGCCTGCCCACCGACGAAGCAAGCTGGAACTTCAGCACTTTCACCATGGACGAGTACAACACCGTTCTGGAGAAAATCCGCAACGGCGAAATCAAGGTGGATAACACCTCTGACGATGCCACCAAGCCCACCACCAGCAGCAACATCACCGTGGATTACCAGGTCTGATTTTTGCCTGAACAGGGTTTGAATTAACAAGCACACCGCCCCCGCCGGGAAACTGGCCGGGGGCGGTTATTTTTATGGAGTAAACCTATGAAAACGTCCGTAGGGCGGGATGTCCTCATCCCGCCGTGGAGAAACCTTGCAAATTATGAGTAAATTCACGCCGTGCGTGGCATGCGGCGGCCAGAGGCTGGCTGCCCTACCGTGAGGTAATCACCATTCATGATATGTACCCGCTAGCGTATTTACGATCTCCCCGCGATTCATATAATAAAATAGCACCCAGAACCAAAACGAACGCATGCGGCCCCAACGGGTAACCACATGCGTTCGCTTTATATTGATTCAACGCTAAAAATTACTTCCAACCCCTGCTCAGCAAATATAAAATCCACCGCGCCCACCGCAGCAGCAAATGCTGCACAGGTTGCAAAGCATCAGGTACAACCAGGCCTGCAAACAAAAGTTCATGCCGTGCTGGCGGCTGCCGGGCTGGGTGTATGCCTGCTGATAAGTGGAGTACGCCCGTCCGGGGTTCTGCAGCCGGTCCAAAAGGTTCTGGTACTCGTAATTGCCGGGCTCCATGTCCACAGCGGTGCGGGCTTCGTTCTGGGCGCGGATGTTGTTACCCAGGCCGGAACTTGCCAGCGCGGCATAATAATGCCAGCGGGCGGCCCGGTCAGCGGAGGCAATGCCTTCCAGAACATTCATCGCTTCTGCATAGTACCCGTTGCGGATATAGTTGTTGGCGGCCTGCATCTCCGGCGATTCCCGGCGGTCATAGCTGCTGCTGGCCCCGCCATAGGTGCCGCCAAAGCCAAAGGGGTCAAACCCGAACCCAAAGCCAAACGGATCCTGGTACTGCTGTTGGCTGCTGCCGCTGCTGCGCTGCCCATAATAGCTGGAAGAGCCGCTGCTGGATGCACTGGACCCGCCGCCGGAACGCATCCGCATGACCTCGCTGTAAGCGGCCTGTACATCTTTGAACTTGTCCTCGCAGGTGGGGTCGTCCGGGTGTAAATCTGGGTGGTATTGCTTGCACTTTTGGCGGTATGCTTTTTTAATGGTTTCCTCATCGGCGCCCGGCGTAATGCCAAGAACACTGTACGGATCGTTCATTCGTTTGGTTTCCCCTTCCGTGGTGTGCGTGTGGCTTTCACCAGCGCGTACTTGCTCCACACCCCCGCGTAAATCGTGTTGTGCAAAAGCTGACCTTCGGGGGTATCTTTCAAAATCGGCAACAATTCAAAGTTCTGGGCGCAAAGGGCCATCTGCTGGGTCAGCAGCTCGCGGCAGCGCGCTTCAAACCCGGCGCTGTCGCTGCCAAACGCCTGTTTGGTGGCGGCCAGTGCATTAAAGCTGCCGTGCCGGGCATCTTTTTTTAAATCGTCATAGGCATCCATCAAATAGATGAACCCGCCCAACCCGCGGCCCATCTGCGTCAGGGCAGGGGACCAGAAATCCTCCCGTGGGCTGAACACCGCGCCCAGCAATGCGCCAAAGGCATTGCAAAGCATCCAGGTCGGTGCTGTTGGCGCTTTCCAGGCGGTTCAGCTCATCCAGCTTGGTGTGGATGGCCTCGCACTGGCGCGGCCACTGGCGGCGGATGTTTTCTAGATGCGGCTCAAGCTGCTTTGCCAGCCGCAGGCGGCTGCGTTTGTGGTCGTCCTGCCAGTCATCCAGATAATTGTAATAGGCCAGCACCACCGTCATGTCCGCAGCGTAATCGGTGAATTCGTTCACGGCCCGCGGCCGGGTGCGCAGCGGATGCGGCGCGCACCGCCCCTGCGAAGTCTGTGTGGGCGGGTCATACAGGGCGGTCAGCAACAGCGCGGCAAAGGTCATGTCATAGCTCAGCGCCATGCGCGCCGCCGTGCCGTATTTGCGGCCCAAAGATTGGCAAAGCCCGCAATAGTACGCCTGGTAGCAGTCCATTGCGGCATTGTCTAAATCTTTCTGATAAATGGTAACATATCCAAACACGCAGCGTCAACCTTTCATCAAAGTGAAGGGAAAACCTTTAGCTTTTTTTAATGAACTGGGTGCCGCATTTGGGGCAGGTGATGGAAATTTTGCCGCGGCCCTTGGGCACGCGTACCTGCTGGCGGCAGTGCGGGCAGGAAAAATAGCGGTAGGTTTTGCGCAGGGCAAACCGCTGCTGCAGCTGGCCGAACTTGGCGCGCACACCAGCGGTTTTCTGCATAAAGCAATGTTTTCTGCATAGCGCTTGTGTACGTTGCGGCTGAGCATGCGGAAGTACGCATAAAGCAGCAGCAGAAGCCCGATATAATAAAAGATGCCCACAAACAGCCCAATTACCAGGCAGACCAGCGCCGTTACGCACAAAAAGTTGCCAAAAGTATCACTGCCGTACCGCCCGGACATAAAACGCTGGAACCATGCCTTCATCTTAAACACGCCATCCTTTTGAATACAGGTGTACCCCAAAAGCCAAAAAGCAGGCCGTTGCGTTGTTAGCGGATACACCGTTTTGTAATATGTCAATTATTATCGCATGTATTTATGGTTAAATCGTGAACGACTTCGGAACAGAATTTGAATAAAAGGGAGTAATAGGGGGGGACACTCTGTACATAGCCATGCACGCCCTGTGCAATAAGAAGCAATCAATTACTTTTACGGGTCATTTGAAGTACGCACTCCACATGCCTTGTCCTTGGGAACAAATCCACGGGCTGAACCTTTTCCAGCGTATACCCCTGTTCACACAGGAACTTAGCATCGCGGGCGGCGGTGGAGGGGTTGCAGCTGACCATGACGAGGGTGCGTGGGGCCATCTGGACAATGGCAGTCAGGGTGGCGTTATCGCAGCCTTTGCGCGGCGGGTCCACCACGATCACATCGGGGTGGGCACCCTCGCTGGCAAGGCGGGTCGCGGCTTCGCCGGCGTCCATGCAGTAAAAATCGGCTTCCTCCGGGGGCAGACCAAGATGCGCAGCAACGGTTTTGGCACCTTCCACTGCCTGCGGCACAACCTCAACACCGACCAGGCGGCGGCAGTGTGGCTTCATCGAAAGGCCAATGGTGCCCATACCGCAGTAAAGGTCCAGCAAAAAGTCATCCGGCTGCAGCCGGGCAAACTCTTTCGCCTTGGCGTACAGCAGCTCGGCAGCGGGGGTGTTGACCTGATAAAACTCGTGCACACCCATCTGGATGGGCACTCCGGCCAAAGTATCCTCAATCACGCCGGGGCCAAGCACGGTGCGGGTATCCCGCCCTAAAATCACGTTGGTGCGGGCGGGATTGCGGTTGATCAGCACGGTGGTCAGCAGGAACTCCTGCTGCAAGGTGCGGCAGATCTCGGCTTCGTTGGGCAGGCCGTTGCCGTTTACCACAAAGCACAGCAGGCGCTGACCGCTGTGCCAGCCTGGCGCATATACAAATGGCGCACGCGGCCCTTGCCGGTTTCCTCGTCATAGGGGGCAATGCCGTTGGCTTCCAGTAACGCACAAGCCCGGCGGGCCAGGGCGTTCATCCACTCCGGCTGCAATTTGCAATCGGGGCAGGGGACGATACGGTGGGTGCGCCCGGCGTAAAAACCGGTCACGACATGGCCATCGGCATCCAGCCCAACGGGCAGCTGGACCTTATTGCGGTAGTGTGCGGTGTGGTCCGTCAGGGCGAGAACGGGCGAAAACTCAAAGCTGCTTACATCAAAGCCGCCAAGGCGGGCAAAAGCATCCCGTACAAAGCCGGTTTTCGCCTCGCATTCCGTAGCATAGCTCAAATGGCGCAGGCCACAGCCGCCGCAGGGAGTGCACACGGCACAATCCGGCGCAACGCGGCCGGGGCCGGGGGCTAAAATCGCGTCAATGCGGCCGAAAGCATAGCTTTTCAATGCCTTTACAATGCGGCAGCGGATCACATCCCCCGGTGCCGCGCCGGGCACAAAAACGGCCTGCCCTTCCACATGGGCAACGCCGCTGCCATCGCTGGAAAGGCTTTCGACCGTGGTTTCAAAAATCTGATTTTTCTTCAAAGACATGGTTTACTCCGTTTGCTCTAATGTTATGGCAAATATATCAGTCTGCCGGTAAAAACTGAGCGGCAGCACCAAAAAGCAAGGTGCTGCCGTATGGTGGGACATTGTGTGAAAATGGCTTATACCAGCCCCAGCTGCGGGTCTTTTTCCAGCGCGGCAAGGTACTTGCTGGGGGGAACGCCTTTGACTTTTTTGAACACGCGGGAAAAATAGAACTGGTCAAAAAAGCCGACGGAGACCGCGATTTCGGCGATGGAAAGCCCGGTGTTTTTCAGCAGGGAACACGCTTCGCTGATGCGGTAGCCCGTTAAATAGTCAATCGGGCTTTGGCTACATTGGACATGAACACGCGGTACAGATGGCTGCGGCTGACCCCAACCGCCTTGGCGATGTCATCTACCGAAATATCATGGGAATAGTTGAACTGAATATACTTGATAGCGGCCAGCACATACTGGCTGCTGGAAGACGGCGTGTTGGGCATGGCTTCGCGCGCTTCCTTCATCAGCTGGGCCATGAACAGGTACAGGTAGCCGGTCATCAGGCTTCGCACTGCGGTTCCGGCCGCGGGCCAGGTAGATATTATAAATGGTTTCACGGGTGCTTTGGGGGTCTTTGCAGTGGTGCACGGGCTGCACATCGCTGAACGGGGTCTGCTGCACCAGCTTGTTGGCGCAGGCACCGTTAAAGCCGACCCAGTAATATTCCCACGGGTCGGTTTCATCTGCCGCATAGGTGATGAGCTGGTTGGGTTTGGCGAGGAAGAGATCACCCTCCTGCAAATTATAGGCAGCGCCGTTGACCTGATACACACCTTTGCCCGCAACAACAAGATGGATCAGGTAATGGTCACGCACACCGGGCCCCAGGTGTGGCCCGGCTGGCAGTATTCGTGGCCACAATTAAAAATGGAAAGCTCTACATTATCGGTATAGCTCTGCTTATAAGATTGCTTTGCGATGGTCGGCATACCAAATCCCTCACTCTTGCAAAATCTGGTTGTGGTTCGCCATTCTGCTCCCAAAACAGAGCCCACCGCAGCAGGCCGGAACAGGATGGAGCATATTTTTTACCATTATATCAGAAGATTCATCAAAAGTCCATAATCGCGTTGAAAAAAGATGTTTACATCCTGCTAAAATTTGTTATACTGAGTACAAGAAGCTGTGATACTGGCCTAAAATGCGCTGCATAGCTAAAAAGAACGCGCGGTTTTTGTGCATATTTTACAAGGGACAGCCAAACGAAGAAAGGTGTATGAACGATGGCAACGAGTGCGGAACTGAAACAAAATATCTTGAACGGCGGTTACGACCAGGCTTTTGCCAAGCTGTATGGGGCAGACACTGCTACTGTGGCAGCCCAGCGTGTCCGTTATGTGGATATGATCGACCATTTTGAAGAAAACTTTGGCACGGGCCGCACAGTGTGTTTGTACTCGGCACCCGGCCGCACCGAGATCGGCGCAACCATACCGACCATAACAACGGCGTGGTGATTGCAGCTGCCGTAAACCTGGATATCATTGCTGTGGTTGCCAAGAATGACGAGAACGTTGTACGCGTGATTTCCCACGGCTTTGGTAAGATCGACGATGTGAATCTGCGCGACCTGACCCCGCAGCCCGATGAAGCAGAGCACAGCGCCAGCCTGATCCGCGGCGTGGCTGCCGGCATTGTGAAAGACGGCGGCAAGGTGGGCGGCTTTGACTGCTACACCACCTCTGACGTTCTGGGCGGTTCCGGTTTGTCCAGCTCGGCTGCCTTTGAGGTGTGCATGGGTGCTATCTTCCGCGGCGAGTACAACGATAATGACATGAAGCGTTTCGACCAGGTCAAAAACGCCATGATCAGCCAGTATGCTGAGAATGTTTTCTTTGGCAAGCCCTGCGGCCTGATGGACCAGACCGCCTGCGCCGTGGGAAAGGTCATCACCATCGACTTTAAGGAAGTGGGCCATCCGGTCGTGCGCGAAGTTCCGTTTGATCTGGCAGCCAAGGGCTTTGCACTCTGCATCAGCGATACCAAGGGCAGCCACGCTGACCTGACCGATGATTATGCCGCTGTGCGCCGCGAGATGGAGAGCGTTGCCGAATTCTTTGGCAAAAAGGTTCTGCGCGATGTGGATGAGGAAACCTTCCTGAAAGCCATCCCCGAAGTGCGCAAAGTGACCGGCGACCGCGCCGTGGTGCGTGCCATCCATTTTTATAATGACAGCCGCCGCGCCGGGGAAATCTATGAAGCCATCAAGGCAGATGACTTTGACCGCTTCCTGCAGCTGATCATTGAGGGCGGCCATTCCAGCTTTGAGTTCAACCAGAACGCCTACAGCATCAAGAACCCGCAGGAGCAGGGCGTGCCTTTGGCATTGGCCATCAGCCAGAAGGTGCTGAACGGCCGCGGCGCATGGCGTTTGCAGGGCGGCGGCTTTGCCGGTACCATCCAGGCATTTGTTCCGCTGGCACTGCTGGAAACCTACAAGAACGCCATTGACGCTGTGTTTGGCGCGGGCAGCTGCCATGTGCTGAGCGTGCGCAATTACGGCGCTGTGATGGTTACGCCGGATATGTAAAGGCAACACCGCACAATTCCCGCCTTGCGGCTTAAGCACCGCTCCGGCAGCTGCGGCACGCATCTGCGTTGCAAAATGCTCGATAAGACATCCAGTATTATCTGCGCTTTTGGCTTGGCATCTGCCGCACCTCGCTCGCCGTATCGGCACTTAGAATTATGCGGTATTGCCTTATTTTATGCCTTGCTCTTCGTTCTTTTCCACGCCACAGCCCCACACCACGGTGATGAACATGGTGATGAGCATGTCCGGCAGGTATTGC
>ENA-OQAA01001614-OQAA01001614.1-human-gut-metagenome-genome-assembly--contig:-NODE-1614-length-10818-cov-1.365541_pt1 | contig 10818 bp, 15 predicted proteins | sample MGYA00242489_ERZ504515 | MGnify/ENA primary metagenome ERZ504515 (study PRJEB26092, sample SAMD00036237) | human gut metagenome | host: Homo sapiens | study: EMG produced TPA metagenomics assembly of...
GAAGTAAGTAGTTTCGCTGTTGGGTACACCTACAGATTTCACTTTCACACTAGCTAGTTCCCAATACTCTTCGGGTTCGGTGGAGACATTGGCCAATCGCAGGTAACGATCAGCGTATTTGCTGAATTCTCCTGGAGTATAGTTGACTTTGTTGGCTTTTATTTCAAGCTCTATTTGGGTTTTGGGAAGACTGTAGACTACTCCGTAATCTTTTCCCCGGGTAACTCCCGTCAGTACTTCGGTTTGTGCATAGGCGGACGTTGCCATCAGTAGTCCCGCTGCTATAATCAACTTTTTCATATTCGGTTCTTTTTAACTGGTTTTGAAAACAAAGTTAATGAAGTTATTGAAAAAACTGTAAGTTCTTAACTTTTATTCGCTTACAAGTCGCCATGCTGTCGGTAGACAGGTGATAATATCGCTTGCGATCATTCCGATCATTCCCTGCTTCTTTTGAGCAACATCGCCCGCCAATCCGTGAATGTAAGTGCCGATTTTAGCAGCTTCTTCGGTTGGATAACCTTGGGCAAGCAGTGCCAGAATTACTCCGGTCAATACGTCACCACTACCTCCGGTTGCCATTCCGGGATTTCCGGTTGGATTGAAGAAACATTTGCCTTCGGGGGTGATGATGGCAGAATAGGCTCCTTTTAAAATAATGTGTACATGAGCGGCACGAGCCAACTCGCAAGCTTTCATCAGACGTTCGTAAGATCCTGACATTTGCCGGTCAGACGTTCCAGCTCCTTCGGATGTGGGGTGAGGATGGAACCTTTCGGCAGATGTGTAAGTGCGTGGCGGTGGTTGGCTAGGATATTAAGTGCGTCGGCGTCTACTACAACAGGGCTTGGCAGTGTTCCAGTTGTTCCAGTAGGGCGGCTTCCGTTTCTTCATTTCGTCCCAGTCCCGGCCGATGCCGACTGCTTGATAATCATCTGTGTCGGTGGGTACGGCAAAACAGGTCTCGTTAGCGTCGGTTTCTACGATTGCTTCGGGTATGGAAGTCTGCAAGATGTCGTTGTTACACATTGGTGCATGAACGGTCAGCAGTCCTACTCCCGAACGGAGGCAGGCACGGGCAGCCAGAGCGGAAGCTCCTGCCATTCCTTTTGAACCGGCTATTAATAGTGCATGACCAAAGTTTCCCTTGTGGGCAAACTGTTTACGTGGTTTGATGAGTGAACGGATATCCTCTATTTCCAACATCTCGTAGTTTGTTTCCGTCTCTTCAATGCCGTCCTCGCTCAATTGGATATCCAATAATTCCCATTCTCCTACAAATTCAGTGTTTTCAGCGAACAGAAAGGCCAGCTTCGGCAGTTGCAGACTGAAGGTAACGTCGGCACGGATAATATTGGTTTTTACGTTGAATGTGTTTTCTTCTCCCATCAGTCCGGAAGGAATGTCAATGGCTACTACCATGGCAGGGGAAGAATTGATGTATTTCACTACGGCAGCGAATCCTCCGCTCAACGGCTTGTTTAGCCGGAACCGAACAATCCATCAATAACCAGATGATCGGGCGTCAGGACAGGAGGAACGAATTGGGTACTAATTTCGTGGAATGTCACTTCTTCCATCATTTCTACCAGTTCTTTATTGGTCTGGCAGTCGGGTGAAAGTTCTCCTTTCGTGTTGAAGAGAAATACCTCGATTTTATATCCTTTTTCAGCCATCATGCGGGCTACGGCGAGAGCGTCTCCGCCATTATTCCCCGGTCCGGCAAAGATAGTGACCGGCGTTTCCGTATTCCATCTGTCTGTGATGGCTTTTGTTAATACGGTTGCTGCACGTTCCATCAGATCGATTGATGTAATAGGTTCGTTCTCAATGGTATAAGCGTCCAATTTCTTGATACTGCTGCTTGGAAATATTTTCATTGCGATGTTCTTTTAGTTTTCGGATTACAAATGTACATGATTCTTCTGACTTTTCCCGTTTGTTGTGGGAAGAAAACCATAATTGCAACTTTTAATTCATCATTAGTTCTATCTTTTGGTCAGAGAAATATCTGTTTTTGAACTATTAAGTGTTAGAATAACTCCGCCAAAAAATAATTCAATGCAGCACCATTATGAACTTACTTTTATTTCTCCTGAAAAAGATTTCTTCATTTCATTTCTCATATTCTCATTGTTTTTCGATAAACGAAAGCTAATCAAATAGATATCTTATGAGAAACACTTTTTTCGAAACGGTATTTCTCATAAGTTCTCCCATATTTTGGCTCAAAAGCCACCTTATTCTCATAGTATTTCAGGGTATTTCTCATAGTCAAAGCCAATTTTGTTCTTCCTTTTTTTCTTTCAGCCTGCCTTATTTTTATCAGGAAATGAAGCTACTATTTAGATAAAATAGTGGCTTTTTGCTTGAAGATGCTCATTGGTCTCGATTGTCCCATATATTGTGGAAAGTTTTCCTTCAATATACGGGAATACTTCCCACAAAATAAGGGAATACTTTCCCAAGCCTTAGGGAATCTTTTCCCACAATATGTGGAACTAAGACACTGTGTATGGAAGCAAGCAAAAGGAATACATAGTTTTATTTATTCAATGTCAGCTTCCGGCACACTACACTATGAGAAATGAAGCAAAATCCGGGTTATTTTGCGAAGAAACTATGAGAAATGCCTGTTTTTAAATCATTTCTCATAGTCTATCTTATTAGTTTACTGCCACTTGTTTCTTATTTATGAGAATATGAGAAATGAAAAATCTTTTTCTGTAGAGGCGCGGATGGAAATTGTGTTTAGTTTATCGCCATACCTTCTTAAACAAATTTTTAATGCGGTTCCCCTTATTATGCCTTTGATTATTTGCCGTTTCCGATAAAAATGTTATCTTTGGAGATAGATAATGTGCATCACATCATTTTCCAGTGCTCACAATGAAAATGAATTAAAATCTAAATAACGGATTGTTTAATCTTCTAAAGTTTGCATGATGGAAAAGACAAAGATTGCTTGAATGCCGGGAAAGTATGGCGCATCTTAAATGAAAAAGGTGAACTCTCCATGTTTGATTTGTGCCGTGAATTAAGTTTGACGTTCGAAGACGTAGCTCTTGCTATTGGTTGGCTGGCTAGAGAAAGCAAGGTCTTTTTGAGGAAGAGGGAAGGAATGCTTTTCGCCAGTGTCGAAAATGTCGAATTTACTTTTGGCTAAAGTGGTAAGTAACCTGCATGTAAGATGGATCTCCACTTTGTTATTTACGCAGCTAAAAAAAATAATGAAGTGGATCAGTAGGATTTTTTATGCCCATTTTTATTATTCCCCCTATATTCCCGTTTGATAAGAACTTCTTTTTTTGAAGCATTTAATCTATTTTTCGTACCTTTGCACCCCATAAACTACTAAACACATAAATTCATGAGTGCATTGAAAGGGCATCCGAAAGGCCTTTATCTGATTTTCGCGACAAGCACGGCAGAACGTTTCAGTTACTACGGTATGCGCGCGATCTTTATTCTTTTCCTGACGCAGGCATTATTGTTTGACAAAGAAGCGGCAGCATCCATTTACGGTAGCTATACCGGGTTAGTCTATTTAACTCCTTTGATTGGCGGATACATTGCCGATAAATATTGGGGAATCCGTCGCTCTGTGTTTTGGGGAGCAATGATGATGGCAGTCGGACAATTCCTGATGTTTATGAGTGCCTCTACTTTAGATAATACGGAACTTGCTCACTGGATGATGTATGGCGGACTCGGATTCCTGATCTTGGGAAATGGTTGTTTCAAACCTACCGTTTCTTCTCTCGTTGGTCAACTCTACGAACCGGGAGACAGACGGCTGGATGCTGCATATACCATCTTCTATATGGGAGTGAATGTAGGTTCTTTTGCCGCCCCTTTGATTTGTGGTTATCTGGCGATACCGGTGACCCGCACGATTTTAAATGGGGATTTCTTGCAGCCGGAATCATGACACTGTTCACTGTTGTACTTTTTGAAACTCAAAAGAATAAATATCTTTTCTCTCCCTCCGGAGAACCAATCGGTATTATCCCCGATGCCAAACGTGAAAAGAAAGAGGATAAAGCCGAGCATATCTCACACCCGAAAATGGATAAGCGTACCAAGTTGCGTAATACCCTTGTAATCACTATTCTTACAGTTGCTTTAATAGCCTTCTTTAATTACGCTTTTGAGGGTGACTGGGTGAGCATCGGTATTTTTACCGCCTGCATTGTTTTCCCTGTTCTCATCCTATTGGATGGCTCATTAACCAAGATCGAACGTAGTCGTATTTTCGTTATCTATATAGTAGCTTTCTTTGTCATTTTCTTCTGGGCGGCTTACGAACAGGCAGGAGCCTCTTTAACTCTCTTTGCCTCCGAACAGACCAATCGTGATATTTTAGGTTGGGAAATGCCGGCTTCGTGGTTTCAATCCTTCAATCCTCTGTTTGTTGTTGTCCTGGCATATATAATGCCGGGTGTGTGGAGTTTCCTCAACAAACGAAAGATGGAACCAGCTTCTCCTACCAAACAAGCGATTGGCTTGTTACTTCTTTCTTTAGGTTATCTTTTCATCTGTTTCGGAGTGAAAGATGCTATCCCCGGAGTGAAGGTAAGCATGATTTGGCTGACAGGACTTTACTTTATTCATACAATGGGTGAAATAGCCTTGTCACCTATCGGACTTTCAATGGTAAATAAGTTGAGTCCGCTACGTTTCGCCTCTTTGATGATGGGAATCTGGTATCTGTCTACTGCCACAGCCAATAAATTTGCAGGCATGTTGAGCGGACTTTATCCGGAAGCCGGAAAAGTGAAATCAATCTTTGGTTATCAGATTGCTACCATGTACGATTTCTTTATGGTATTCGTTGTCATGTCCGGCGTTGCTTCATTGATTCTGTTCCTTCTCTCGAAGAAATTACAGAAGATGATGCACGGGGTAGAATAAAAAATTGTATTTTTGCGACAACTTTTTTAAAATGACCGGTTATGGATACCATACAGATAAAAGACAAGCAATTTACTGTTTCCATTAAGGAACAGGATATTCAAAAAGAAGTGATTCGCGTAGCAACGAAATCAATCGTGATTTGGCAGGTAAGAATCCGCTCTTCCTTAGTGTGTTGAACGGTTCATTTATGTTTACCGCCGACTTGTTGAAGCACATCACCATCCCTTGCGAGATTTCGTTTGTGAAACTGGCTTCTTATCAGGGAGTGACTTCCTCGGGAGTGATTAAGGAAGTGATCGGACTGAATGAAGACATTGCCGGACGTACAGTAGTTATTGTGGAAGATATTGTGGATACCGGGCTAACCATGCAACGCCTGTTGGATACACTGGGTACACGCAACCCTGAAGCAATCCATATTGCTTCTCTGCTAGTGAAGCCTGAAAAACTCAAGGTCAATCTGAACATCGAATACGTAGCAATGGAAATCCCGAACGACTTATCGTAGGTTACGGACTGGATTATGATGGCTTCGGACGCAACTATCCCGATATTTATACAGTAGTAGATTAAACAGTTAATATTAAATAGGTACCAGTTTAAATGGTAAATAGTAAATCGTTAAATTGTAAATAACAAAATGTTGAACATCGTAATTTTCGGTGCTCCGGGTTCAGGAAAAGGAACACAGAGCGAACGTATTGTAGAAAAGTATGGAATCAATCACATCTCAACAGGAGATGTATTGCGTGCTGAAATCAAGAATGGCACAGAACTGGGTAAAACTGCTAAAGGTTACATCGACCAAGGTCAATTGATTCCTGATGAATTAATGATTGATATTCTGGCAAGCGTATTCGACAGCTTCGAAGATAGCAAAGGTGTAATTTTCGACGGTTTCCCAAGAACAATTGCACAGGCAGAAGCATTAAAGAAAATGTTGGCAGAAAGAGGACAGGACGTTTCTGTAATGGTTGATCTGGATGTTCCGGAAGAAGAACTGATGGTACGTCTCATTAAACGTGGCAAGGATTCCGGTCGTGCTGATGATAACGAAGAAACAATCAAAAAACGTCTGCATGTATATCATTCACAGACTGCTCCACTGATCGACTGGTACAAGAATGAAAAGAAATACCAACACATCAACGGCTTGGGTACTATGGAAGGTATCTTCGCTGAAATCTGCGAAGCAGTAGATAAATTGTAATTTAGTAATCTTACTAATTATCAATACACTATTATAAATGAATAAGTCAGTCAGTAGCCGGAGTATTCTACTTAACTACTCTAACTACTGACTACTTTAACTACTTAAAAAGAATATGGCTGAATCGAATTTTGTTGATTACGTAAAGATATACTGTCGCTCGGGTAAGGGCGGAAGAGGCTCTACGCACATGAGGCGCGAGAAATATTGTCCTAACGGAGGTCCCGATGGGGGCGATGGTGGAAGAGGAGGTCATATCATCTTGCGCGGTAACCGTAATTACTGGACATTGTTGCACTTGAAGTATGACCGTCACGCAATGGCCGGTCATGGTGAATCGGGGAGCAAAGGACGTAGTTTCGGAAAAGACGGTGCGGATAAAGTAATAGAAGTGCCCTGCGGAACGGTCGTTTATAATGCCGAGACCGGGGAATATCTTTGTGACGTAACAGAAGACGGACAGGAAGTGATCTTGCTCAAAGGCGGTCGCGGTGGTCAGGGTAACTGGCATTTCAAGACGGCAACCCGTCAGGCTCCGCGTTTTGCGCAGCCGGGAGAACCGATGCAGGAAATGACCGTTATCATGGAGCTGAAACTGCTTGCCGATGTTGGTCTGGTAGGTTTCCCGAATGCGGGTAAGTCAACTTTGCTTTCTTCTATTTCGGCTGCCAAACCGAAAATAGCAGATTATCCGTTTACTACGCTCGAACCCAATCTGGGTATCGTTTCCTATCACGGTGGAAAGTCTTTCGTGATGGCGGACATACCGGGTATTATCGAGGGAGCCAGTCAGGGTAAAGGCTTGGGACTGCGTTTCCTGCGTCATATCGAGCGCAATTCATTACTGCTGTTTATGGTTCCGGCAGACAGTGACGACATTCGTAAGGAATACGAAGTCTTGCTGAACGAACTGCGTACTTTCAATCCTGAAATGTTGGACAAGCAACGTGTGTTGGCTGTCACCAAGAGCGATATGCTCGATCAGGAATTGATGGACGAAATAGAACCTACATTGCCGGAAGGCATTCCTCACGTATTCATATCTTCTGTTTCCGGTTTGGGTATCTCGGTGTTGAAAGACATTCTTTGGGAAGAACTAAACAAGGAAAGCAATAAGATAGAGGACATCGTTCACCGTCCGAAGGACGTGACCCGTCTGCAACAGGAGCTCAAAGACATGGGCGAAGATGAAGACATCGTTTATGAATATGATGACAATGTTGATGATGATGACGATGATATCGACTATGAATACGAGGAAGAAGATTGGGAAGAAAAATGATTTCACTTACAAAAAATAATGAGTTGAAGGGATATAAGTCACTGGATGTATATCCGAGGTAGCTCATTTCGTAACAACGCGTCACGAAGGTATAAGCACCGGAGCTTACGGCTCTTTCAACTGTTCGCCTTATACCAACGACTCATGCATGAACGTCAATCGCAATCAGAGCTGGTTGTTTCAGTGCATGAATCATCAGATAAAGGAGTTGTTTATTCCTGAACAGAGCCATGGTTGTGCCAGTCTGATTATCAATGAATCATTTTTTAAAGAGTCATTAGAAATGAGACGGCTACTTTTGCGAGGAATGGATGCCTTGATAACTAGTGTGCCGGGATATTGCGTTTGCGTCACGACGGCGGATTGTGTTCCTGTATTGCTGTACGACAAAAAACAACACGTTGTGGCTGCCGTTCATGCCGGATGGAAAGGAACAGTGAAGCATATTGTCAGTCATGTGATGGATCATTTGAATCAGAAATTCGGGACGCAAGGCGAAGATGTGGTAGCTTGCATCGGGCCGAGCATTTCGCTCGAATCATTTGAAGTAGGTGATGAGGTGTATGATGCTTTTAAAGAAAGCGGTTTCGATATGTCTCTTATTTCTATGAAGAAGAAGGAGACGGGCAAATATCATATTGATTTGTGGGAAGCCAACCGGATTGAATTACTGAATGCCGGAGTGCCTGCAGAACAGATAGAAGTAGCTGGCATCTGTACCTATATTCATCATGATGAATTCTTCTCTGCACGTAGACTGGGAATAGATTCCGGCCGTATCTTGTCGGGAATAATGATTAGAAAGTAATAATTGGTGTCTGTAATTGCAGGACGCTGATGATTAGTTTATGATAAGTTATGTTTGAAATAAAAGTATCTAAAGAAATAAAAGACGCATGCCCGGTTTTTGCCGGAGCCGCCGTGTATGCTGCGGTGAAGAATACTGCTTACAGAGAAGGGCTTTGGCAGGAAATCAATGCTTTTGCCGGGCAACTGACTTCCACTACACAGATGGAAGACATCAAACATCAACCTGTTATCTTTGCTACCCGTGAGGCTTATAAGCGTTGTGGCAAAGATCCCCGGACGTTATCGCCCGTCAGCCGAAGCTCTACGCCGCCGCTTGATGCGTGGAATCCCGTTATATCAGATTGATACGTTGGTAGACCTTATTAACCTTGTGTCTCTTCGTACGGGACATTCGATCGGTGGTTTTGACGCGGACAAGATACAAGGTACGCGCCTTGAACTCGGTATCGGCAAAGCAGGAGAACGGTTTGAAGGTATCGGACGCGGTGTGTTGAATATTGAAGGATTACCCATATATCGCGATTCATTCGGAGGAATCGGAACCCCGACAAGCGATCACGAACGTACGAAGATGGATCTCGGAACTACTCATATCCTAGCGATAGTCAACGGTTATAATGGGAAAGATGGCTTGAAAGAAGCTGTTGAAATGATTCAGACTTTATTAAGAAACTATGCAGAATCGGATGGAGGCGAAATCATGTTCTTTGAATAATGAGGCTTTCTTCTCCGGCTTGAAAAAGAAAAAATACATGAGAAACATACTTATCTTCCTGACTGTTTTATTATTGCCACTGGTTGCCAACGGACAGAATAAATCTTCAATTTTCTGCCCGGGAAGTGAGCGATGTCCGAGTAGCTACTCCCGGACTATTTGCTAAAGATAATCACATCTATCTGCATTTGGACTCTTTGAAAGATCACGAATATGCTTTTCCCTTACCCGGAGGAAAAGTAATCTCTGCTTATGGAACTCGTGGAGGGCATTCGGGAACAGATATTAAAACCTGTGCAAAAGATACGATTCGTGCTGCTTTTGATGGAGTGGTACGTATGGCAAAGCCGTATTATGCCTATGGAAATATAGTTGTCATCCGTCACGCTAACGGATTAGAAACCCTTTATAGTCATAACTTCAAGAATTTGGTTAAAAGCGGTGATATCGTAAAAGCCGGACAACCTATCGCACTAACCGGGCGTACTGGCCGTGCCACTACCGAACATGTGCATTTCGAAACCCGTATCAACGGAGAACACTTCAATCCGAATCTGATTTTCAACCTGAAAGAGGGAACATTGCGGAAAGAATGTATCAAGTGTACCAGGAATGGAAGTAAAATCGTTGTGAAGACTCACATTCCTGATAGTCGGGTTGCGCAGAATAAGAAGTAAATTATTATGGAATAAACCGTATGCAAACCGGTTTGTCTATTTTAATATCCCGGTGCACGTCCGTTAGCAATCCCGTATCTGCATCTCTTTCATAAACTTGTATCACATTGCTATCTCTGCAAGCGACTAACAGGTATTTACCGTTAGGCGTGATGATGAAATTACGCGGATGAATCCCTGTAAGTTGATAGCCTGTTTTCGTCAACATTCCGTTATCCGGATGAATCCGGAAGATAGCGATGCCATCTGCTTTCAAGCGATTGCTGGCATATAAGAATTTTCCATCCGGGCTGATATGAATGTCTGCACTTCCTTTGGCTCCCACAGTATCAGCAGCTATCGTTTGAATCTCTTTCAGGTTTCCGTCTTTATATTCAAAAGCAATGACTGTGCCCGATAACTCATTTATCAGATAAGCATAGTTACCGTTCGGGGCAAATGTCAGATGGCGAGGGCCTGAACCGGCTTTTACTTTGTAGGCTGCTGGTTGTCCTTCTTTAAGGAAACTCTCTTGGTTGGTGATATCTGCATTCGGTTGATGACATATTTATGTATTTGGTCTGTTCCTAAATTATCAGCAAACAGGTATTTTCCATCTGGAGTAATCCGTATACAGTGCAAATGAGATTTTTCCTGTCGTTCCTTGTCTACTCCCGAACCTTCAAACTTCAGGATATCGGAAGCAGGAAGGAGAGAGCCATCCTTGGCAATAGGAAAAACAGAAATACTGCTTCCACTGTAATTGGCAGTCACCACATTCTTACCATTAGTGATAATATAGCAAGGGTCTTCCCCTCCAGTCTTTTGTGAGTTTAATAGTTGGAAAGTGCCTTTCTCTTTATCGAAAGCAATGCATTGGCAGCAGCCCGCTCATCATTAAATTCACTGACTGCATAAACGAATTTTCCGTCAGCGGATGGAACGAGATAAGAAGGATTCTCTATTTCTACTTCACTCAACGGGACAGCAATTCCGTCTTTTTCATTAAAGCGGAAGCTATAGATACCCTTACTGGTTCCTGAAGTGTAAGTACCTACTAACATCGTTAATTCATTTTCCGTAGTACCGGTTGTTTCCATATGAGTCTTTTTTTTTAGATGTGCAGCTACTGATACTGATTCCTTAATATACAAACAGCAGCGAATGAGTTGAATATAAATTGTTTTAGAATAAAAATGTTCTTTCATTACATAAATTAGCATTGTTT
>ENA-OQAA01001615-OQAA01001615.1-human-gut-metagenome-genome-assembly--contig:-NODE-1615-length-10811-cov-1.513665_pt1 | contig 10811 bp, 16 predicted proteins | sample MGYA00242489_ERZ504515 | MGnify/ENA primary metagenome ERZ504515 (study PRJEB26092, sample SAMD00036237) | human gut metagenome | host: Homo sapiens | study: EMG produced TPA metagenomics assembly of...
TTTTGCAAAAACTGTGAATGAAGGAGAGGCTTATTTGCATAAATACATTGTGTTGACTGCGGATATTGATTTGGCTAATAAGGAATGGACACCAATAGGAAACTATAGTAATCCTTTTAAAGGGAATTTTAACGGCGATAACCATACTGTGACGGGAATGCAGATAAGTGGTGAATTAGATCGTGTCGGCTTGTTTGGAGAATGCATAAAATTTAATGTTAATAGTGCCATAAAAAATATTACGGTTAAAGATTCTGTTATTTGTGGAATAAACTTTGTTGGGGCTATCGTGGGATACGCAGAAGGAATAAATATTGAGAACTGTCGGAGTATTGGAAATACAATAAACGGCAAAACAGATGTTGGCGGTATTTGCGGTAAGATTGGAGGATATTCGGTTGGTAAAGTCTCGCAATGTTACAATAGTAGTAAGGTAACAGGGCGAGTGAGAGTTGGTGGTATTGCCGGGATGGGTGGTATTGCTGAGAATTGCCTGAATACCGGTGAGATAATGATTATAGATAAAGCTTATCAAAGTGCCTGTGGTGGAATATTTGGCATCTTTGATGATACCACTGCGTCTGCGAGTATTACTGCATGTGTAAATCTGGGGAAAGTCAGTGGGGGAGAATCTTTTGGCGGGATTGTAGGAAGAACTGACTCTGAAAGTACGGGGCATATTTCAAATTGTTATTATAATATGGATGCAATTACCGGAGGCTTTGACGCTGGAACAGCACTAACGGCAGGGCAGCTTTGCGGTGCACTTCCGGAGGGCTTGGATTCTACAAGCTGGAAAGAGGGCAGTGTCGATACCAGCACTGCAAAGGCTACACAGGGCAGATTCGGTACAGCCACAGGGACTTACATCAATCTGACAAAGGTGGCAGATATCAAAGAGACGAAGACTGCTTCCGTACCGGTTTACAACTATGTTACAACGAATGGCGACGACTGGGATATCTATACCCTGATCACCACGGCGGAGGAATTCGCAGCCATCGGACAGGATACGGCAAACTGTAACGAAAACTATGTATTAAAAAACAATATTGATGTGAGCCGAGTGGAACTCAGATCTATTGGAGATCCCGGAACTCCATACATAGGAAAATTCAGTGGAGACGGACATACGATAAGCCAATGTGGATATGACAAAAGAAAATGATGTTTATAGTTCTGGTTTGTTTGCCCAGATTGGCTACACGCAAAACCAGCTCAGCGAAAGCGGTAAGGTAATGCTGTTGGCTGCCAACGGAGACATTGTTTCGAGTTATTGTGAAACAGGAGGAATTTGTGGAAATTTGTCTGCGGGCGAAATTTATGGCTGCTCCTTTACCGGAACGGTAAAAGGGTCTATGGTAGGCGGAATCAGCGGCGTGGGTGGACAATACACTATGATTTCCCAGTGCTTTTTTGAAGGAGACGTGCAGGGAAAGGATTCTGCGGCAGGAATCTGTGGTATGGGCGGAACTATTGACCATTGCATTAGCATAGGAAATGTCAAAGGGAATGGAGAACTTGCGGGAATATCAAATAGTGGTGATCCAACCCGGAGAAGTGTTATTTCAATAAAGATATTTGTAACGTAAAGATGACTGTGATTTGGGACATTCTACCCTGCAACTGACCTCTTCCAGCTTTTTCAAAGAACTCAAAGACAATGGCTTTGATCCGGCCATCTGGACGAAGAAAGCCAACGACAAAGAGAATGGCATAGCCTACTATCCTTCGCTTGGGGAAAATAATGCAGTTGGTGTGAAGTACACCACCGGTCTGCAGTTTGAGAGAGCAGATGACGTTACGCCCACCTATGGACAGGATATAACTTTTAATGTAAAGGCACTGGTAAACTTTGTGGCGGACGTACAGACCATCTCTGCGGAAGATACGGATGGTAGCTTTGAGATCCGGATCGGGGATACTGCGGTGGTAAGCGCAGCGCAGATCCAAAACGGCATCGCAACTTACAAGGCGCGGACTGCAGGTAAGACCACGTTTACCCTCGTCTACAAAGGAAATGACAATTCTTTCTTCTCTGAGAAGACGAAGAATCTGATCGTTGACATCGCCCCGGCAGCACTTGCGGCAGAGGGTGATGGCATCGCCAGAGGAGCCTATGGCAATAAGCTGAGAGAACTCAAAGTGACAAGACTGACGGCAAAACTGGGAACCGAGCCCATCGACGGAACTTGGCAGATCCAGAGCGATGATGACAAGGTTCCTTATGTTGGCGATAGTGAGACCTACACGGCAACGTTTATTCCTACGGAGCATCCGGAATACTATCAGACGCTGACGGCACAGGTAAAATTGGAAATCAGTAAAGCAATTGCTCCGAAGATTCAAGACTTGGATCTCAAATACAGTTGGGCGGCCAAAGGAGAGAAGGCGGTGCAGATACCGGGTTGCCCGAGGATCTGGGAGAGACAACGATGGAAGTTATCATGTTGGATAATTCCATGAACGTTTTGGCGGCAGATCCCGACATCAAATATTCCGAGGGAAAATTGCTATTCACTCTGGGTGAAAACACCATGGATGATATTGGCGAGCATGCGATAGTAAGTGTTCAGTTACGGTCAAAAAATTATAATGATATTGTGTTTGGCATAACTATCACCCGTACCGCAAAAGCAGACCGCGAGGATACCCCGGATCCGGATGCCTTTGACATGACCTTTACCGTCAGCGGCAACGATCTGGCGGCGCAGATCACCACAGATCGCACTGACGTGGAGTTCAGATTTGATGGAACGGACTGGGGGCAGACCAAATCCACCGGAGTCGGTCACAACGGAAGGTGACTGCACAGATCCGCTATGCGGAAACCGATGATTATAACGCAAGCCCCGCCGTATCGAAGACATGGAACTCCGGTCACGGCCCGCTGAACCGCCACGACCGGGTGGAACCCACCTGTCAGGCAGAGGGCAGCATCGAATACTGGACCTGCGACGCTGCGGACTGTATTTGCATCCGCAGACGGAAGCAAGAGCATAACAGCGACAGAGATCGTTCTTCCGAAGACGGATCATAGCTGGGCAGAAGGATATCTGTCCGATATGACCGGACACTGGCATAAGTGTGGTGTCTGTGGAATCACCAGCAATACGGAAAAGCATGCATCCGTGGCGCGGCCACCACAGAACGGGCGGAGATCTGTACGATCTGCGGTTATGAGATCGCACCGAAGAAGCCTGCTGCCAGTAACGACGATGACGATGATGACGACGATGACAGCAGTCAGGCGTCCAATACGGACCAGAAGGCCACGGACGCGGCAACACCTCCCGCAGCCACGACAACGCCCGCCACACCCGGTGTGGTAAAGCCTTCTGTAATTCCCGTGCCCCCGACAACACCCGCTGCGGACGAAACCGTAAGAAGATGCGGCAAAGCCCTCGGGGAGGCACAGGACACGCAGGAATCGAGTGGAGAAGCACCGCAGGAGGAGCGGATAGATTCCATGACCGCCCAGACTTCCGGCTCTCAGGAATCCGGCACAGAGCAGATAACGGAGACCTCCGGTAAGGGAACGAACGCAGGCCGCGTGGCGGCAGCGGCAGCAGCCGGAACCGTAGTGGTCGGCGGTGGCGGCGCAGCTGTCTACGTGACCATGATCAAAGGAAAGTTTAAATTCAAATAACGTATGATAAGATGATAAGCGAACCTCAGAGGCCCGGTGCTTCTGAGGTTTGTTTTGCCATAGGGGAGAAATCTGCCGGAAATTACAACAAACTATTTTCAGATGAAAATAAATGTATTAAAATAGAAATATGTATTGGCAGAACGAAGACAGTTTTGCATAGTTACAGCAAACGCAAGAGAAACTAATGAAATATAGAAAACGGAGGATCCTACGATGAAGAGAATCGGAATGTTGACGAGCGGTGGTGACTGCCAGGCATTAAATGCTGCCATGAGAGGTGTGGTGAAGACCCTGGCGAACAGTAAGGAAGAGGTCGAGATCTATGGCTTCCTCGATGGCTACAGAGGACTGATTTACGGTAATTTCCGCATGCTGACAGACAAGGATTTCTCCGGCATCCTTACCAAGGCGGCACGATCCTGGGAACCTCCCGTACCCCCTTCAAGACGATCCAGGATCCGGATCCCAACGGGCTGAATAAAGTGGAAGCCATGAAGCAGAATTATTATAAGCTGCAGTTGGACTGCCTGGTAATTCTCGGTGGTAACGGCACCCACAAGACTGCGAACCTGTTGCGCAAGGAAGGACTGAATATCGTGACCCTGCCCAAGACCATCGACAATGACCTGTGGGGCACCGATATGACCTCGGTTTCCAGAGTGCGGTGGATATTGCAACGGATGCCATCGACTGCATCCATACCACAGCAGCTTCCCACGGCAGAGTATTTATCGTGGAAGTTATGGGACATAAAGTAGGGTGGCTGACCCTGAATGCCGGAATGGCAGGTGGTGCGGACATCATCCTGCTCCCGGAGATCCCTTATGATATCGATAAGGTGATCGAGAAGATCGAAGACAGGGACAAAAAGGGCTGCCGTTTTACCATTATCGCTGTGGCTGAGGGTGCGATTTCCAGGGAAGATGCTGCCCTGACCAAAAAAGACTACAAGAAAAAGATGGAAAAATATCCGTTCCCTTCCGTATCTTACGAAGTGGCTGCACAGATCCAGGAGAAGACCGGCAGAGAACGTACGTGTCACCGTACCGGCCATATGCAGAGAGGCGGAAGCCCCTGCCTTATGACAGAGTATTCGCCAGCCGTCTGGGCTCCGAGGCAGGCAAGCTGATCCTGGACAACCAGTATGGATTCATGGTAGGTTACAAGAACCGTGAGATCGTAAGGGTTCCGTTAGAGGATGTAGCGGGCAAGTTAAAGACCGTGGATCCCGATGCTACCATCGTACAGGAAGCGAAGCTGCTGGGCATCTGCTTCGGCGATTAAGACAGAAAATGAATGAGTAACTATTTTCGCCAAGCATCTGCTAATATTTGATGGCTCTGAATAGTTACAAGGAAGAGAGAAAAAACATGTCATATACAGCACTATACCGGAAATTCCGCCCGGACGCTTTTTCCGATGTCAAGGGTCAGGAGCATATCGTGACGACATTGAAGAATCAGCTGCGGGCGAACCGGATCGGTCATGCGTATCTGTTCACCGGAACGAGAGGTACCGGTAAGACTACGGTGGCAAAGATTTTTGCGAAAACAGTGAACTGTGAACACCCCACAGAGGACGGCCCCTGTGGGGAATGCCGTATTTGTAAGGCGATTGCGGCGGGAGCCAGCATGAATGTCATCGAGATCGATGCGGCTTCCAACAACGGTGTGGACAATATCCGTGAGATCATCGACGAGGTATCCTATTCCCCTGCGGAGGGAAAATACAAGGTCTACATCATCGACGAGGTGCATATGCTCTCCCCCGGAGCTTTCAACGCATTGTTAAAAACGCTGGAAGAGCCGCCCTCTTATGTTATTTTTATTCTGGCGACCACAGAGGTGCACAAGATCCCCATTACGATCCTGTCCCGCTGCCAGAGATATGATTTTAAACGAATCTCCATTGATACCATCACGGATCGCATGAAGGAACTGATGGACACGGAGCAGGTACAGGTGGAGGACAGAGCTCTGCGCTACATTGCCAAGGTGGCAGACGGCTCCATGCGTGATGCCTTGAGCCTGTTGGATCAGTGTATTGCCTTCCATCTGGGCAAAGAACTGACCTACGATATGACCCTGGATGTGCTGGGGGCAGTGGATACGGAAGTGTTCAGCAGGTTGCTGCGCTTCGTTATGGACCGGAATGTGTTAGGCTGCATTGAACTGTTGGAAGAGATCGTCATGCAGGGCAGGGAGCTGGTACAGTTTGTCACGGACTTTACCTGGTATCTGCGGAATCTGATGTTGGTACAGACAGCGGATAATCTGGAGGATGTCATAGACATGTCTACGGACAATCTGGCGAATCTGAAGGAAGAAGCTTCCATGCTGTCCATGGACCAGATCATCCGCTATATTCATATTTTCTCCGAACTGTCCGGCCAGATCCGTTATGCGGCACAGAAACGTATTCTGGTAGAGATCGCGCTGATCAAGCTGTGCAAGCCGGAGATGGAGACGGATCAGGAGGCGGTCCTGGATAGAATCCGCCAGGTGGAGGAAAAGGTCGAGAACGGTATTGTAGTCACGGCGGCCCAGATGCCTGCCGGAGCTCCCGGAGCACAGGGAGTGCCGCAGGCCGGTGTGGCAAAGCCGAAGCCACAGTTGCCGAAGGCGGTCCCCGAGGATATCCAGGAGATCGTACGGAAATGGCCGGCATCGTGGGAAATGCCGAGAATCCCGTGAAGATGTATCTGAAAAAACGCCCGATTAAGTCTGGGTGGAGACAACAAGCTCATGGTGGTATTGGAGGACGGACTGGCTTCCGATTATTTCAAAGGAGAAGCTCACGAGCAGAACAAGCAGCAGCTGGAAATGCTGTTGTCCGATTTTTCCAGCAAAGAGATTGAAGTGACGATCCAGACGGTGGAAAGCAGCAGAGAATTCGAAGATAAACTATGTGGATCTCAGTAAGGTCATCAACATGGAGATCGATGAGGAAGAGTGATCCTGCGTGAATTTGGGATTGCGGCAGACTTGCAGATAAGGTAAGATAGAATAATAACTCAACCATATATGAGCACGTAGGACAATAGTCCGAAATGCGAATATATGTTATGATTTCGAAAGTGCGCAGCACGGAGAAATCAATTATAAATAATATGGAGGAAACAGCAACATGGCAAAAAGAGGTGGATTTCCCGGAGGCGCAATGCCCGGAAATATGAATAATCTGATGAAGCAGGCACAGAGAATGCAGCGTCAGATGGAAGAAGGACAGAAGGAACTGGAGACCAAGGAGTTCTCCGCATCCGCAGGTGGCGGAGCTGTGGAAGTGACCATCAACGGTAAAAAAGAAATCACATCCATCAAGCTGGCAGAGGAGATCGTGGATCCCGAGGATATCGAGACTCTGCAGGATGCTATCGTGGCAGCAGCCAACGAAGCACTGCGCAAGGCGGATGAAGCCAATGCAGAACTTATGGGCAAAATGACCGGAGGATTAGGAGGATTTCCTTTCTAATGGAACTCTACAGCGGACAGATCAATAAATTAATAGAAGAACTGGCAGCCCTTCCGGGGATTGGCAGTAAGTCCGCACAACGACTGGCTTTTCACCTGATCAATATGCCGAAGGAACGCGTGGACAGGCTGGCAAACGTCATGATCGAAGCCAGAGCCAATGTCCGCTATTGCAAGGAATGCTATACTCTGACGGATAAGGAACTCTGCCCGGTGTGTGCGAATCCCAGACGGATCATCGTACCATTATGGTGGTGGAGAACACCAGAGATCTGGCGGCTTATGAGAAGACCGGCAAATATGAGGGCGTGTACCATGTACTGCATGGTGCCATTTCCCCGATGCTGGGTGTGGGACCCGGTGACATCAAGCTGAAGGAACTGATGGAGCGCCTGCAGGGAGATGTGGAGGAGGTCATTATCGCAACCAATTCCAGCCTGGAAGGTGAGACCACGGCAATGTATATCAGCAAACTTATCAAGCCCACAGGAATCAAGGTGACCAGAATTGCCAGTGGTGTCCCTGTAGGAGGAGATCTGGAATATATTGATGAGGTAACATTACTCCGCGCTTTAGAGGGCAGAGTGGAATTATAGACAGTATGCATGAAATAAAAATGGATAAAAGTGGGAGGGAAAGACAATGGCAGTAACAAAAAGTTTATTTGGGAAAAGCCCGGAAGGGAAAGAGATCTCGCTGTATACCCTGAGTAATAGTAAGGGTATGAAGGCAGCGGTGACAGATCTGGGCGCTACTCTGGTGCGCGTACTGGTACCGGATGCCGCGGGCAAGGCGGACGACCTGGTGCTGGGATTTGACAATGGTGAGAGCTATTACGGCAACGACAGCTTTTTCGGCACGGTGATCGGCCCCTGTGCGAACCGTACCGGCGGTGCAGAGTATACGCTGGATGGCGTTACTTATCAGCTGGATAAAAATGACGGTGTCAACAATTTACATACCCATAAGCAACTGGGATTCCATAAGAGACTCTGGGATGCGGAGATCGGAGAGAACAGCGTGACATTTTCTCTGGAGGATGAGGATGGGCAGCTGGGGTTTCCAGGCAATAAGAAGGTATCCGTAACCTACTCTCTGAGTGAAGAGAATGAGCTGACTCTGCATTACCATGCTTCCAGTGACAAGAAGACCATTATCAACCTGACCAACCATTCCTATTTCAATCTGGACGGTCACGGTGCAGGCAGCATTGAAGAGCATGAACTGTGGCTGAGAGCCTCTCACTTTACTCCGGTGGCAGCAGGATCGATCCCTACCGGTGAGATTCGTGCGGTAGCAGGCACACCCATGGATTTTACACAGCCCAAGAAGATCGGCAGAGACATCCGGGAAGATTATGAGCAGTTACTCCTGACCGGAGCTATGACCATAATTTCGTGATCGATGGATGGAACGATGACGGTACATTACGGCATATTGCCACAGTAAAAGGCCCGAAGAGCGGCAGAGTAATGAAGGCATACACCACCCTGCCAGGAGTGCAGTTTTATGCAGGCAATTTTATTGATGTACAGCCCGGAAAAGATGGGGTGACCTACGGCAACCGCTGCGGTTTTGCATTGGAGACCCAGTATTTCCCGGATACCATTCATCATGAGAATTTCCCCTCCTATGTATTTGGCGGGGAGAACGGCAGAGAATACGATTCTGTTACCGTATATAAGTTTGAAGCATAGCTAAGAATACATAGAATATGGTGCAAACTTTGTCGAACTGTTTTTGAAGAGGTGCGACAAAGAACGCTAAAATACCTCCTGTGCGGATGCTATAGTTAGTGATAACTGATAGAAACGGCATGGGAGGTGTTTTTTGTATGGAATTACCGAAGAACATAACGCAGATCGGAGAGGCGGACAAGCACTGCAGAATCTATGTGGAAGATTATGTGGTATCTTACATAAAACAAATGAATGGAATGGCACAGAACAAGGATATTGCCATAGCATTATACGGCAGGAAGACAGCAGAGGACGGTGTGGCATATCTATTCGCCTATGGCTCCGCAAAGCTGAATTTCCTGCAGAAGCCGGTGCGGCACCTGTCCCAGGCGCAGGAACAGGAGATTGAGAAGCTGCGGAGAAAGTATTTTTCGGAAATGACCTTTTTAGGCTACCAGATACTGAATGGTGAGATGGTGGAAGGTTTCCAGATCTGCGAACAGGAGATCTGCCGGTATGTGGCGGGGTATGCGCAGTTCTATGAAAAAAATGACAGTATGCTGGCGTATATGTGGAGAACGGGGAAGAGGCAGAACCGGAGAAGGTGGATCAGGAAAAATACGAAGTGGTGAAGAAACGGCAGGAGGAACGCAGACAGAGACAGGAGAGCGGAAATGCCTTCCGTGCCGCCGGACATACGGAGAATGCACCTGTGGAATATCGCAGAGCGGTAGAGAACAGACGCAGGGAACCGGATAATATTATACCCATGCCAACGACTGGACTGCGTCGTATGAAAATGGCGGCTGCCGGTGTCTTTGTTCTGCTCTGCGTGATGGCATTGGCATTGATGCGGCAGGAAAGCACCGGAGAATCCCTGGGGGAGACAGCCAGGCAGGCCATGAGCAACCTGATGGAGCAGAAACTGCCGGATGCGGTGGAGGAACAGAGCCAGATCAGCACACTGGTGCGGAGGACAAGCTGGAGGATGCCCTGCGACAGGAAAATGCTGCGGCGGGAAATACTACTGGGACTGCAGCAGAGACAGTGATGCCGGAAGGCACGGAAAATGCATCAATGGATGGAACAGGAAACAGTGCTGTAGATCCGACGGAAGAAAATACGGGCAGTGTAGCGGATGGAACCTCTGCGGACAGCAATGTCACAAAAAATACGACAGATGTGACGGAGACAACAGAACAGAACACGACACAGGAAACAATACAGGATGTGACACAGACGGCAGAACCTGCAGTGGCAGAGACTCCTACAGTGGAGGCGGTTGCTCAACCCACACATTATACTATCCAGAGAGGGGACACACTGATCGGTATTTCTCTGCGGAACTACGGCAGCAACAGTAAAGTATCTGAGATCTGTTCCCTGAACGGTATTGCTGACCCCGATGATATCAAGATCGGTCAGGAAATCCTTCTCCCGTAAAAAACTTATTTTCAAAAAGGGGAAGTGTGTTATACTGTAACTACATGAGCAAAAAGCAGACTGCGCCGCAGTAATTTTGCGAATGCGATTCTTAATAGTTACGATAATACATAAGGAAACAGATACATGGCAGCAGATATCAAGAATTATCTGAAGGAAAAAGAAAAGCGGCAAAAGAGTCAGGATGACTATAAGAAAAAGATCCGTAAACACCGGCTGAAAATCGTGTACCGGGTGCTGCTGGTGGTGGCGGCTTTGGGAGCGGCACTTGCTCTTGTGGTGGTACAGGCAAAGAGACATATCTATACGGGATATGACACCGTATCTTCCATTAGCCGGGAGGTCTCATCGGATGCCACAGACATACGGTTGAAAAACAGTATTCTTACATATAGTAAAGACGGCGCTCACTGTACGGATGCCAAGGGAAATGTAAAGTGGAATCAGACTTATGTGATCCAGGATGTGAAGATCGCTACTTGTGGCGATGTGGCAGCTATCGGCAGTTATAACGGCCGTGAGATCTACGTGCAGAATACGGACAAGCAACTGGGAACTATTACAACG
>ENA-OQAA01001617-OQAA01001617.1-human-gut-metagenome-genome-assembly--contig:-NODE-1617-length-10793-cov-1.673073_pt1 | contig 10793 bp, 18 predicted proteins | sample MGYA00242489_ERZ504515 | MGnify/ENA primary metagenome ERZ504515 (study PRJEB26092, sample SAMD00036237) | human gut metagenome | host: Homo sapiens | study: EMG produced TPA metagenomics assembly of...
GGCCATTATGGGCGGCAGCTGGTTTAACGACAGTATTACAACGCTGGAGGGCAAAGAGGTATGGAGCAGCTGCGTAGGGCGTGGCTAATCGAACTGGGCGTAACTTCCAGTATCAAGCGCAGCGACGTGGAGCAGGTTAAAGCTACCTATCTAAGCAGGTGGATATATACCGCGCTGCTACGGGCGCAGGGTTTCGGAGCATCCGCGCCAGTGCGTATTTTGCGGCACGACAAACGAAAACGCTGTTTCTAAAGGGCGACAACGGAAACCGCCGCTTTTGGGTTATCCCGGTAAACGCGGCCCTGCGTAAATACCACAACTGGCACGAAGCACTGACGCGCGACCGTGACCAGCTTTGGGCTGAGGCCGTCCACTACTACAAGCAGGGCGAACGGCTTTACCTCAGCGACGAACTGGAGGCGCAGGCGAAGCAGAGACAGCAGGAGTTTAACGACGACAACGACGACCCTATAGTGGCGATGCTGGATAAGTACCTTAATACCCTGCTGCCCGTGAACTGGGACACGATGGATATACAAGCGCGCCGTAGTTACCTGCGAGACCCCGACCCGCTGCAAGCCGATGGCACGGAACTGCGCGAAAGGGTGTGTGCCGCTGAATTTATCTGCGAGCAGATGGGCAAGGATATGACCGATAAGGACTACAAGTATTTGGCCCGCCGGATATGCAAGATAATAGACGGTTTGCCCGACTGGGAACGTATCAGCAGCACGCGCCACGTGCAGCAGCTGTATGGAGTGCAGAAAGGATTTAGACGTAAACCGAACGATGAAAATGAGGACGATTTGTAAACGGTGTAAACCGAGTGCCGAAAGTGGCGCGAAGCGGTTTTGTAACTGAAACCGAGTGCCGAAAATTCGGTTTACGCGTTTAGTTTACGGCTAAATCACTGATAATCAGTATATAAATATATATGTAAACTATGTAAACCAAGAAATTATATAAAGTAATAAAATAACGTAGTATATAGATATATACCTATAAAAACACGTATATAACACGCGTATAGGGTATATATAGGAAAAATAGTTTTTTTCGGTTTCGGTTTACCAAGGATAAAAATTAAAGGCAATGAGCAAGAAGATAGACAACATAGTTAGACACGCGGAAGTAAGCGAAAAAGCATAGAGCGTTATTTGGCCGCGTGCGTAAAAGAGCTGGGCGGTATATGCCTAAAATACGCAAATGCTGGTATGGTGGGCTATCCCGACCGCATTTGCTTACTGCCGGGCGGCGTAACCGTATGGGTGGAACTGAAAAGCAAGGGAGAAAAGCCAAAGGTTTTGCAGGGCATCCGCTTTCAGCAGATGGCAAGTATAGGGCACCCCGTCCACGTATGCGCCAGCAAGCCCGATATAGACGAAGTTCTGAAACCCTATAAATCCGCGCAGCTATGATATACAGACCATACGAATACCAGCGTACTGCGATGCAGTGGATAATCGACAAACCCAAATGCGGGCTGTTTCTCGATATGGGGCTGGGCAAAACTGTTAGCACGCTGACCGCAGTACAGCAGCTGATAGATGACTGCGATATAGAGCGCGTTTTGGTGGTAGCCCCGAAGAAAGTACCGAAACGACGTGGAGCACGGAGGCAGAGAAATGGGAGCACCTGCACGCCCTGCGAGTAGTCAAGGTGCTGGGAACCGAGAAACAGCGGTGTATGGCACTGAACGAGAAAGCGGACGTTTACGTTACCGGGCGTGATAACTTTGTTTGGCTGGTTGGCAAGTATGGCGGCCACCTGCGTTTGATGCGCTGGTAATAGATGAGCTGACCAGCTTTAAGAGTTCAAAAAGCGAGCGTTTCAAGGCGATGCGCATAGCCCTGCCGGGCATTAAGCGGGTTATCGGACTGACCGGCACGCCAGCACCTAACGCTGATAGACCTATGGGCGCAGATGTACTGTTTAGACCAAGGCGAACGGCTGGGCAAATCGGTAAGCAAATACCGGGAAACCTATTTTGAGACCCACAAATGGAATAACATTATAGTGCGCTGCGACGTGAAAAAGGGATGCGAGGAAGTGATACGGGCAAAGATAGCCGATATATGTTTGAGTATGCAGGCAAAGGACTATCTGCAGATGCCGGATATGATAACCCACACGGTGAAAGTGGAACTATCCGCAAAGACTATGGCAGCATATACCAAGTTTGAACGCGACAAGGTTTTGGAGTTCAAGGCCGAGCACGGGGAGGAACCGGCAAACGTACTGGCAAACAGCGCGGCTGGCTGATGAACAAGTTAAGCCAGTTTGCAAACGGTGCGATATATGACGATGATAGGCAGGTACACAGCATCCACGGCGAGAAACTGGATAGACTGGCCGAGATTGTGGAGGCAGCCAACGGCAGCAGCGTTTTGGTATTTTACCAGTACAAGCACGATATAGGCAGGATAGCCGAGCGGCTGAAAGGCTACAAAGTTAGAACCTATGAGGGCGAGGCAGATTTGAGAGACTGGAACGCAGGAAGATAGACGTACTGCTGGCACACCCCGCCAGTACCGCGTATGGGCTGAATATGCAGCAGGGCGGCCACTATATCGTATGGTTTGGCACTGGTTGGAATTTGGAGCACTACCAGCAGGCTAACGCACGCCTGCACCGCCAAGGGCAGCAGCACCCGGTTACGGTGTACCAGCTAATCTGTACCGGCACCGTGGACGAGAGGGCGGCAGCCGCACTGGATGGCAAAAAGGGAGTGCAGCAGGGACTATTAGACAGTTTGAACTACTTAATGCGCAAATACAATGAGTGACAGAAAACGCGTGAACATAAGCATAGACCCTGCGACCTACGGAAAGTTGCAGGCACTGACCAAGCAGTACAAGTTTAAGAATATCTGCGAGCTGCTGGTATCATTCGCGCATATACTGTTAGACCGTATGGAGGTGGCAGAGCAGCGCAAATACGACCTGCCGGATGAGGACGGGGCATATATAGACACTATGTTTGAGGAACTGGGCGAAGCAGACCGTAAGCCCGACGATACTAACGTATGCAGTTATACACACAAGAAGATAAAAGGCGATGGCAAAGGACAAAGAGTATAACCAGCTAATCCATACTGGCAGGTGGCTGCGCCTGCGGCGCGATGTACTGACAGCGCACCCGCTTTGCCAGCGATGCGAGCAGGAGGGAAAGATAACACCCGCTACCGAGGTACACCACGTTAGACCAGTGGAGGAAGCGGTAGGCAAGGCAGAGAGACGGCAGCGTATGTACGACCCCGCGAACCTGCGGGCACTGTGCCACGACTGCCACGTAAGGACACACACCGAGTTAGGCAGGTGCGGCAAGGAAGCAACGAAGAAGCGCAACGCCGAACAGACCGGCAGGTGATAGAAAATTTTTGGAGACGGGCAGGAGGATTAGCCGGGGGTGGTTTTTTTAAGACGGGGCAGTGCCGTTAAACCTCACCCCCACCTTTCTGCGATGCTCGGTGAGATTTTGGATTTGCGGAACTTTGGCCGCTGAACTGCATAAATATGCGTTTTGCCCAAAAACCCCGCGAAATACTGAGAAAATCGACAAAAAGTAACGAAATTATAGCGAAATATGGCAAAGACAGTAAACGAATACGTTAAGGAAATAACCAAGACGCTGAAAGCAAACAAGACCTACAGCAGAGGGCTGGATATGCAAATACTATCGCTGGCCTCAGCTATGCGTAATTTGGAAATGGCTAACAACCAAATCGACGGACTGACAGAGACCACCGTATGGGAAACGACCCGCTACGGCGAGAAGCTGGCACCGCACCCGGTTTTTAAGATAGCCAAGGAAGCGCAGGAACTGGTAACGCGCCAAATGAAAGCGTTAGGTTTGACAGTGGACGAGCTGGCAGGCAACACCGAGGACGACCCGCTGGCCGACCTTACCAAGAAACTGACGAAGAAAAGAAAGCAGCCGACTATCATTAACCCCGAACAATGACAGAGGAAGAAAAAGACAAGCTGAGGCAGGCAAAGGCAGATGTTACCGACCTGCTGGCGCGCACGCGTATAGAGCGTTACCGGCTAACCGATGTGGATAGCCGGTTAGATGCGTATGTACGCGAGGTGGCCGGCAACCCCGACGGGCATAACCTATACGAGCAGCTGGCAGTAGCGCGGTTTTTTAGGATGTGCGACAAATACGGCATTAACGCTACCGAGGTATGGCAGTTCGCTGATTTCTACGAAAGCCTATACTTTCCCGGCAAGGCAGGGCAGCAGCGTTATGAGCTAACGCCCGTGCAGTATTTCCAGTTTGCCAGCATCTTTGCGTTTTGGGTGGGCGACAAACGGGTGGTGCGTGAAGTGGTGCTGTATGTGCCGCGTAAGTTTTCCAAGACCACCAGCACCGCGTCGCTGGCTATCTACGATTTGCTGTACGGTGACGCGAACGCGGAAAGCTACACGGGCGCGAACAGCAGCGACCAAGCTAAAAAGTGTTTCGACGTGATACGTAACTGCGTCCGCAAGTTAGACCCCAAGGAACGCCGCTACGCTATCAATGAGCAGACAGTTAAGAGCAAGCGCAAAGACCGCACAGCGTTTGCGCAGTGCCTTACTGCCAACGCCCGAACCAAAGACGGACTGAACGCCAGCACGGTTATTATGGACGAGTTTAGCCAAGCCCGCAGCAGTGAGCTGCTGACAGTGCTAACTACGTCTATGGGTGTGCGTGATAATCCACTGACGGCCATTATTACCACCGCGTCCGATGTATTCGACGGGCCGTTTTACGAAATGTTGCAGGGCTACAAATCCGTGCTGCTGGGAGAGTACGAGGACGATAGCGTTTTCGCGCATATCTTTGAGCCGGATTTGGACGACGCAGAGGACGACGAAAGTACGTGGCTAAAAGTGCATCCGCATTTAGGTATAACCGTTTCGCTGGAGTTCTACCGCCAAGAGTACAAGAACGCAGTACGCAATGGCAGCGAGGCTATGTTAGCTTTCCGCACAAAGCTGCTGAACCTATACGCAGAGAACGAGCAGCGCAGCTGGATAAGCAGCACACTGGCACGGCATATCAGCAAGCCGATGCCATAGACGGCATAAAGGGCAGACCCGACGCTATGGTAGCCATAGACCTATCAGAGAGCGACGATTTCAGCGCGCTAACGATGGGTATGTACGATGCAGGGCAGAAAAACTTTTATTTCCATAACCGCGTTATTTTCTTTCCTGCTGGTGCTGCCGGGGCATCCTAACGAAAAGCTATACAGAACGTGGGCAGAAAGAGGCTTTTTGATACTGACGGACGGCGACGTTATAGACTATCGCAGGATAGTGGAGTATGTATTATGGCTAAACCAGTTTGTCCGCATACTGGGCATAGGTTACGACCCGTGGAAAAGCCAAGAAGTTATAAATATGCTGGCAGCATCCGGGGCGGGCAACGTGATAAAGGGCATACGGCAGACGTATGGCACGTTTACCGCGCCGGTAGAAAGTTTTGAGCACGGGGCGAAAACCGGGCATATCTTTATCAACGACAACCCGATAAACGCCTACTGCTTTGGTAACGCTGTACTGGATAGCGATAGGCTGGAGAACTGCAAGCCGGTGAAGCGCAAGCAGACGCAGAAGATAGACGGCGTTATAACTACGCTAATGTGTATGCGCCTATTTATCGACTACGAGAGATAAAGAAAGCCCGCCAAACGGCGGGCCTGCTTTTACTCTATACCGTGCTGGTGCGCCAGCTGCGCTACCATATCGTCCACGCTTTCGCCTATCTTTACCCCGATGGCGCGCAGTGCCGTGATGCGCTGCCGCGTGATGGGCGACACCATTACGCTGAACGTAACGCGCGCCCCTGCTGTGGATTTGGTAGGGCGGCCCGAACCCGGACGCGCCCCCACCCCTATTTTCTTTTCTTTTCCATACCGCTATCTATCTAAAATTTCCTGCAAGTACCCTATAGTCTCATCTAAGCTATCGTAGGCTGTTTCCATATTATCCACGTTATCGGTGAACGTTTCGCCCCTTTCGCTATCCTGCAAACTATCGGGCAGGTTATCGTACTTTTCTTGTTCCTCATCTTTGAGGGTTTCGATTTCGTCGCGCAGGCTTTCTAATTGGTTAATAATAGCCTCAATTTGTTTACGTCCTATCTTATTCATATCTGATTTTGTTTTGTGGGGCCAGCCGGAACCAGCCCCGGTTAATAATTTCTGTTATGCTGCCAGCTTGATAAGTTTGTTAATCAGTTCGGCTGCTTCTGGATGGTTAGAGCGGCTAACCACGCATTTGCCAGCCTCAACGTAAACCATATCGTAGTTAGCCAGCCAGTTTGCCAAGGATTTAGCCATTTTGCTATCTACCGGGTAAACTACGTGCAAATCCTCATTAGCATCCTCATACAAATCCCCGTACTGGCAAAGGTATTCTGTTAGTTCGCTGCTTTCTATTCCGGGGTATTCCTGCCAAGTATAGAAACTATCTTTGAGGGTTTCGCGGATAGCTGAAACGATGTTTGTAAACTCTAAATCTGCTGCGGTAACGTCCGCAAAGTTTTTGAAAAGTGCCATATCTGTTATGTTTTATTGTTTTAACTGATGCAAAGGTAAGCATTATTTTTGAAATTCCAAATGGAAAATCAAATTTTAACACAAATTTAACGCTTTTCGGGTAACACCGGGTACCATTTTACCGATTTTCCAGTAATAGTAGAGACGCAACAGTAGAAAATGGGATTTTTCGATAACATACGTAGCATATTCAAGCGCGGTACAGATGATAGCACCGCGACGCAGGAGACAGCCAGCCCCGCGAGGACTGGGGCGGTTAGCCTGCTAACGTCTGCCGGTGCCGAGCTACAGATAGCCACGGTTTACCGCTGCGTTAATCTTTTGGCCGATAGCGTGGCAAACCTGCCTATCCAGTATATGCGGCTGAAAGGAGATATTTTTGTGGAGGATAGAGCCAGCCGACTGCACTACGTTTTGAACGTGCAGCCGTGCAGCTATATGTCTGCCGTGGACTTTTGGCGGCAGGTGGTGCAGTATCTGTTACTCAACGGTAACGCCTATATAGTGCCGGTGTACGATTTTGTGGCTATGGATATAGCCGAGCTGAAATTAGTAAGCCCCACTGCCGTATCGCACGACACGTACAATAACAAGTACACGGTTACGGACGTTAAGGCAGGCGTTAGTATGACGCTGGACGAAAGTGAAATTATCCATATCAAGAACTACACCAAGGACGGCAAAAACGGCTATCTACGCTTTCCTTTGCACGTACCACGCTGGATATTACCAGCACGGGCGACAAAGAAACGCTAAACAGATTGCCAACGGCGGTAACGTCCGCGGTATCGTTAGCAACGACACCAGCGTTAGAGGATTTGGCGAGTACCAAGACAAGGAGCTGGAAAAGACAGCTACCGATTTGATGGTAGGTTTAGAAACGGCGAGCGCATAGTATCGCTGCGGGGCAGGTGCAGTTTAGCCCGATTTCGTTAAGCAGCACGGATATGCAGTTTTTGGAAACCCGCAAATTTAGCGTGCGCGAGATTTGCCGTTTCTTTGGCGTGCATCCGTCTTTTGTGTTTGACGACACAAGCAATAACTACAAATCGGCTGAAATGGCTAACGTGGCTTTCCTCAGCAACACGTTAAACCCTATCCTGCGCAAGATTGAAAACGAGCTGCACAGAAAACTGGTAGCCCCTACGCTGTGCTGCAAACGTAAATTCCAGTTTGACCGCCGCGGGCTTTATGCCTGCGATTTGGAAAGCAGGATTAAGTACCAAGCGCAGACCATAGCGGCAGGTATCTACACCGTGAACGAGTGGCGCAGAGAGGAAAACAAACCGCCTATCGAGGGCGCGATACCGTACTGGTATCTGCCAACCTAAAGGGTATAACGGAGGCAGGCAAACCGGCACAACCTGCTCAGGAACCGAATAACGAACCAAAAGAACCTAACGAAGATGGCCAAGAATAAAGAAACGGTTATTACCCGCCTGCTGCACACAGTATCAGATTTGCGGGTGTGCGAGGACAAGGAGGGCAAGAAGTGCCGTACCATTACCGGGTACGCTATTCTGTTTAACACCCCGTCCGCGCCTATGTACGAGTACGACGATGAGGAAGTACGCGAGGTTATCGCACCGGGCGCAGTAACCAAAGAACTGCTGGACGGCTGCGATATTAAAATGACGATGTTTCACGACCGCCAGCTGATTTTGGCGCGAAGCAAGAACGGCAGCGGCACGCTGAAATACACCGTGGACGATAAGGCGTGGCGTTTGAGTTCGACGCGCCTAATACGGTGGACGGCGACAAGGCGTTAGAGCTGGTAAGCCGCGGCGATATAGCCGGGTGCAGCTTTATGTTTAGCACCCACTATTACGATAGGGCATACGTAGCCCGTGACGTGAAGCGAGAGAACGGCAAGACAATAGTAACCTATACGGTGAACACTATTACCGGCATCTACGATTTTACGCTGGCTGCTGACCCTGCGTACCCCGATACCAGTTGCGAGGCTGAGGCGCGCGAACTGGTGGAGGAACTGCGGAAGATGGAGCACAGCCAGCCGCCGAGGAACAAGGAAAGAAAATGCGCGAGCAAGTGCAGGAAATGCGCCGCGCTGCTGCGCAGTCTATAGTTTAAGTTTAACCCCTAAAAGTTTTTGACGTATGCACAAGAACACAGTAAACGTGCGCGAGTTGGTAAACAAGTATCAGACCAACTGCGAGCGTATCAGCTATCGCTGATACGTGCGAGAAAGAGCAGCGCGAGCGTACCGAGCAGAGACCAAGGAGTACGAGGCCCTTTGCCGCGATAACCAGCTGCTGCAAATGAAGATGCAGGCCGCTGCCGCAGAGCAGCTGCGTGAGAACCCCAACACCGTAGCGGACGTAAACAAGATTATCCGCGAGAATATGCAGAACGGCAAGCAGACCCAAATTATGCTGGTGCGTGATTTGGTGATGGTGGCCGATGCAGTTCCGGGAGGCGTTATCCCCGTTAAGGTGCAGGATATTCTCGACCCGCTGGTGGAGGGCCTTATTCTCGACAAGGTGGGTTTGCCTATGCCTACCGGATTGGCTGGTGACTACGTTTGGCTACCTACGAGACCGTAGAGGCTACGATAGCCGGTGAGGGTGTGGCACTGAGCGACACCAAAATACAGATGTCCAAACTTACCGCAGCACCGCAGCGCGTGGGTATCGCTATTCCAGTGACCCGCCAAGCTATGATGCAGACCGAGGGTATTTTGGAAATGATTGTTAAAAAGCTAATGCCGCTGGCAGTGGCAAAGCTGCTTAACAAAATCCTTTTCAGTACCACAAAGGTAACTGGAGCTACCACACTGGTAGGCCCGTTTGTCGGTTTGGTGGCATCCGCTACTAATTTCAGTGCTGAACCTACCTTTAAGGAGTTCAACACCCTAAAGGCAAAGGTACTGGCTACCGGCGTGGATGGCGATAACCTTTGCTGGGTTATGACCAAGGCGCAGAAAGCTATCGCCGAGGCTACGCCAAAGGATGCAGGCAGCGGCATTATGGTTTGCGAAAACGACCATATCGCAGGTTTGCCGGTATTCACTACGAACTATATCGCGAGGGCCATATAGGTTTGGGCGATTGGCGTTACCAGCCTATGGGACTGTTTGGCGATATTTCGTTTATTATCGACCGTACAGCCAAGCCCGCAAGGATGCGGTAGATTTCGTGCTTAACGCGAACTACGCTACCACCACCCTGCGCAAAGAAGCGTTTGCACTGGCTAAGGTTAGCGGCGCAGGTGCCTAAGAGAGTGAGAACATACGTAGAACTATATAGCGTTTGATTATGGCTACAGTGGATTTGGAACTGCTTAAAAAGCACGTCCGCGCGGATGATTTCGCAGACGATGACGATTATTTGGCGCACCTGCTGGATGCGGCAGAGCAGTACGTATGTACCGCCACTAACCGCGATGCAGCGGAACTGCTGGAAATGGGAGGCGGCGAAAAGCTGCCTACTATGCTACAGCAGGCGGTATTACTAATCGCCGGGCACTGGTACAACCAGCGTGAAGCCGTTAGCGGTGTGCAGATGGCAGAAGTACCCTATACACTGCAAGCCCTAATCAAACCCTATCGTAAACTGGCTAACGATACCACGGAATGAGAGCAGGAACGCTTAAATACAGATTAACCTGCTGGAGCCTCAACGGGTAACGGACAGAATGGGCGCGGAGAAAGTGGAATACACCGAGACGCGGACGGTACGAGCCGAGCGCGTCCGGGCCACTGGAAACCGCAGCGAGGAAGTGGGCGAACATTTCCCCGCATACAGCGCGGAGTTTAATATACGCGACGCGCACCCGGTGGCCGAGAACTGGAGAGTACGGCAGGTGGGCGGCTACCTCTATACCGTGGTTTCGATAGTGCCAAATTGGATAGGGGCTATAAAACCCTACTTTGCGACCGCGTGAACGAGTAAACGATATGGCTACAAGTATAGACTACGACGATAGGGATTTGCAGCGGTTATTCGCTGAACTGGAACCAAACGCAGGGTGCAGGCGTTAAAGGGAGGTTTCCGCAGGGAGGCTAACCAAGTGCGCAAGACAGCCATAAATAACCTGCGTAGCAGTATCAGCAGCAGTAAGGATTTGGAAAAGGGTGTACGCGCTATCGTATTCAAGCGTAAGGCCGGTTTCCGCGTTACTGTAGGTACTAAACGGGCGAACAAGACTACCGGCAAGGGAGAGGCTGGATTTCACACGAACCGGCAAGGACTGAAAAAGCCTATACTTATTTGGGCCGAGGGCG
>ENA-OQAA01001618-OQAA01001618.1-human-gut-metagenome-genome-assembly--contig:-NODE-1618-length-10793-cov-1.451716_pt1 | contig 10793 bp, 11 predicted proteins | sample MGYA00242489_ERZ504515 | MGnify/ENA primary metagenome ERZ504515 (study PRJEB26092, sample SAMD00036237) | human gut metagenome | host: Homo sapiens | study: EMG produced TPA metagenomics assembly of...
TTCCTGATTTCAGATATATTTCATGATGCATCTGGTTGGCTGACAATAAATTGCGTAGGGAATCCGCTTCAGTATGTGCCTGATCGTAATTTTTATTTAGAATGAGTTTATAGATATGAAGGCGTTGTACGGCTGTCTTGCGAATGACACCATATTGTTCTATTACCTGCGTGCATTCATCATAACAAGCATTAAAATCATTAATACGCTTCATGGAATACAATACTTCGCATTTATTTAGCAGGGAGGCTACACGACTTTCATTGGTTTTAGCGGCTTTAGCAGCTTTCTCTGCATATTCCAAAGCCACTTCACCTTCGCCTTTATCCCGATAATATTCAGAAAGGTTTATATACATATATGTCGGGTCCTGATCGGGTAGGTTCTTTAGCATATATTCCAACGCATTTTTGTAGTACTCTGTGGCTACCTCCCTGTTTTGACGCATGTAGTAAATGTTCCCTAAAGTGAAGATACACGAAAATATTCCATACTCGTGCTGATCTTTGAAAGCCTGTATTTTCATTTCTTCAGCTTTTTGCAGGGCTCGCAATGAATGTCCGTTATTCAACAGGCAGTTTATTTCGTTGGTACAGGCAGAATAATAATATTGGAGATAATTATTTTTTCTTGCTTCTTCTTTAGCTCGGGCTGCTGCTTGTTCCAGTTTCTCATAATTATTGGTACTCAGATAAAAGCTGACAGGGATTGTTAACGCCAGGCATTGTGCTTTCTTGTCTTTCTTTTGCGTGGCTTCCGCATAAAGCGTATCAGCAATAAGTAGTCCTTGGGGCTGAGTACGCCATTTGATGGCACGTTGGAAGATGGGATATAATGAGTCGTCTATCTTATAGGGATTATTTTGCGCCCCTGCAGAAATGCAGAGTCCTGTGAGGAGCAGCAAAATTAGTATGTTGGTGTGTCTTCTCATTTAATCTCTTGTATAAAGAATGCGCCAAAGATACTTCTTTATGCCTAATAATTACAAGAATCTGGAGAAAAAATACCAGTTTGTCCGATTAATTGTTTCTGGTTGTTATTATATTCTAATTCAGAATTTGCCTATGGATATCACTGATAATCAATGCATGTCCTTTTTGTGTTGTTTTATGTCCGATATCTGCTTTGACAAATAATAGCCCTCCATTACTTTTGCCGTCAAGAAAAACCAACTTGAATTTGATGACATGCAGAGACACATTCTTACCTTGATTATTTGTTTGCTGGCAGTAGTTGCTCCGGCACAGAACAAAGTACAAAAAAGCGTTCCTACTATTTATGTAGATGCCGGCGGCGTCATGCGTTGGTCGGATACGAAGAAAGAAGCTTCTTTCTTTGGTGTGAACTATACCTTACCCTTTGCACATGCCTATCGGGCGATGGGCTATCTGGGAGTGGACCGTAAAACTGCTATCGACCGTGATGTCTATCACATGGCACGTTTGGGACTGAATGCTTACCGTATTCACATCTGGGACGTAGAAATTTCCGATGCAGAAGGTAACTTGCTGGAAAATGAACACCTGGAATTATTGGACTACCTTATCCATAAATTACAGGAACGTGGTATCCGTACCGTTATCACGGCACAGACTGATTTTGGCAACGGTTATCCGGAACGCAACCAACCCACCGGTGGCTTTTCATCCCATTATGATAAATGTGCCGTTCACAGCGATGCTGAAGCTATTGCTGCACAAGGAAAAGTATATTGCTGCTCTTGTACGCCTACGTGAATCCTTATACAGGTTATGCTTACAAAGACGATCCTTATATCGTAGGCTTTGAAATAAACAATGAGCCTTGCCATCCCGGCACTGTAGTCGAAACGCGTAATTACATAAATAAGATGCTGTCCGCCCTGAAACGTGCAGGCAACCGCAAACCGGTGTTCTACAATGTCAGCCATAACCAGCATGTGGTAGAGGCTTATTATTCTACAGCTATACAAGGTACTACCTATCAATGGTATCCCATTGGGCTTGTATCCGGACATACCCGCAAGGGGAACTTCTTGCCTTTCGTTGACCGTTATGATATTCCTTTCTCTAATCTGAAAGGTTTCGATAAGAAGGCCCGTATGGTTTATGAATTTGATCCCGCTGATATTCTTTATTCCTATATGTATCCGGCCACTGTACGCACTTTCCGTACAGCCGGTTTCCAGTGGATTACTCAGTTTGCTTATGATCCTATCGACATGGCGGCCTACAATACTGAATACCAGACTCATTACCTGATGTAGCATACACCCCGAATAAGGCTATGGATTGATGATTGCCGCAGAAGCGGCGCAGAAAGTGGGCAGAGGAGAGAGTTTTGGCCAATTATCCGGCAGATACATTATTCAATGATTTCGTGTCAGCTATGTGCAGGATTAAGCGAACTGAATGACGGAGAGAAATTCTACTATTCCAATACAACTCAAACCCGTCCGAAAGATATTTCTCAGCTTCGCGCAATTGCAGGTTGTGGCAAATCTCCGGTGGTGAATTATGAAGGTACGGGAGTTTATTGGCTGGATCGTTTGGAAGAGGGTGTTTGGCGTTTGGAAGTAATGCCGATGCCGTACAGGTTAGTGATCCGTTTACAAAGCCTTCTTTGGATAAAGAAGTAATGCGCATTGTTTCCGGTGCATGGGATATGACTCTGAATTTACCTGATTTAGGTAAGCAATTCCGGGTGAACGGCTTGAATAATGGAAATACATTCAGTACACAAGCTGCGAATGGTAAGATTTCTACCCTCCGTCCGGGCGTTTATTTGTTACAGCGTGAAGGTATATCTGCTTCCGGTAAATGGACTGCTGATGCTCATTGGCAGAATATTACTCTTGGTGAATATGTATGTCCATCCATTTCAGATAATAAAGGTTTTACTGTTACTCATTCTCCTGCCAAGACAGTAGATGCCGGTAAAGATTTACAGATAGAGGCCATTGTGGCGGGTAATGAAATGCCCGATTCCGTTATTATCTACACAGATAAGATATCTTTCTGGAATGAAAAGAATCCTTATCTGAAAATGAATCATACAGGCGGTTACACTTATTGTGCTACCGTACCTGCTACAGAGATAAAAGAGGGTTGTTTTAGGTATAACATCGTCGTTTTGTCAAGGCGATAAGCGACAAACGTTTCCTTCGGGAGTAGCCAGGAGTCCACTGGATTGGGACTATACTTCGGCTACCCTGTGGGAAACCAACATAGATCGCTCCTGAAAATCACTGTCTCTGCTGGAAATAGATGGATGCTGACAGTAAATTGGAAACATATACTATGCCCGAATGGAGCCGTACGAACCGGCAATTAATACAAAATGCACCGACAGAGAAGCCTACCCTGCGCATCATCTTCGAGTCTAAAGATAAGGCACCCGTCTTTGTTCTTCGTTGCTATATTAAGGACGATATAAACGGACGCCCTGAGCGACTCGCTTCCTGCCATACTTTGTGTATCCATGCAAAGAAGATTCCCGAAGGACTAAAAGCCGGCTTCATTACTTCTGACGGGTATACCTATCTTGCTTCGTGTGCCGCTGCGACTGATGGTATCATTCGTGTACCCTTGCAGGATTTAAAACAAACGAATACCGCTTTGCTTCCCCACGCTATCCGGTCTTCCTTGATCATTATTTCCGTCCGCAGACTGAAATACCTTTCAGGGTAGAGGGGATTGAAACTCTTGAACTCTCCTTTGACGGAGTTGCTGAAAAGACTGCGGAAATAGAGATAGGGAGTATCTGGCTTGAATAAAATAACTACAATTTTTCATCCGCAGATGACACATCTCTTTAGATTTGATTATGTAACACTTTAAAACAAATACCACGTATGAGAAACAAAATCTTAAGTTTTCGCGTCACAGCGTTCTTTTGCCTGCTGTGTATCGCATTGTTAGGAACTGTCAGCCCGGCCTTCGCACAAGAGGGAAAGAAAATAACCGGGCATGTTGTAGACGACACGAACGAACCACTAATCGGTGCCAGTATCCTGGTAGTAGGTACCAGTACGGGTGTAATCACCGACCTTGATGGAAATTTCAACATCATTGTTCCTTCGGGAGCTACCGCCTTACAAATATCTTATGTAGGCTATGAAACTGTAACTGTACCTGTGCCAAGCGGTAACACTGTAAATGTGAAAATGAAAAGCGATGCACAGATGTTGAGTGACGTCGTTGTCATTGGTTACGGTACGCAACGCAAGAGCGACCTTACCGGTTCTGTTTCCAATGTCAGTAGTAAGGATTTTAATTCCGGACTGATTTCCTCGCCTGAACAACTTATTAACGGTAAGTATCCGGTGTACAGATTATGAGCAATAGTGGTTCACCCACAGCCGGAAGTACCATCCGTATCCGTGGCGGTGCTTCGCTGAACGCCTCGAACGATCCGCTTATCGTCCTCGACGGTGTACCCCTCGAAGCAGGAGGTATCAGTGGCAATGACGGTAACTTTCTGGCGTTGATTAATCCGAGTGATATCGAAAGTATGACTATCCTGAAAGATGCTTCTTCTACCGCCATCTAACGGTTCGCGTGCATCAAACGGCGTTATTATTATTAACTACTAAGAAAGGCACTACCGACCGTATAAAGGTAAGTCTTACTACCACTAACTCAATACAAAACCCGTACGAAAATGACCGATATGCTTTCGCGCGAGGAGTTTATCAACCTTGTCAATACCCAGGGTACCGATGCGCAGAAGTCTTTGCTGGGTACCGCCGATACTGATTGGAATGACCAGATTTTCCATACCGCCTTTGGTACCGACAACAATCTCAGTGTCTCCGGCCGCATCGCCCGCAACTTTCCCATCCGTGTTTCCCTGGGCTACTACAATCAGGACGGATTGCTGAAGACCGACAATGCCGAACGTATCACGGGAAGCCTCTCCTTGTCACCCACTTCTTCGATGAGCACTTGAAACTGAATCTTAACTCAAAGCCTCGCGCAACAATAATCGTTTTGCTAAGTCCGACGCTATCTGGAATGCAACCACTTGGAATCCAACCATACCCGTTTATTCAGGCAACGACACTTTCGGCGGTTATAATGAAGCTCTCGACAATACAGGGCAGTTAGTCACCGGCGGTACACTCAACCGCTGGGGGCACTCGAACAATATAAATCCACCAGCCGGGTGTCTCGCATGGTGGGCAACTTCGATGTGGACTACAAGATGCACTTCCTGCCCGAACTGAAGTTTCATGCCACTTTGGGATACGACTATGCCAAGGGACAGGGAAGGATATATGTTCCTGCCGAAGCCGCTCAATACCAAACAACTTCAGGTCGTGACTATGAGTATGGTCCTCAGAAGAACACTAACCGCCTGCTCACTACCTATTTAAACTATAATAAATACATCGACGCATGGAAAAGCAGCATTGATGCCACTGTGGGCTATGACTATCAGCATTGGAAGAGTATATCCCCCCAATACAGCGAACTGAACGTCCTGGCGGAACCGCAGAGTACTACTGCTGCCACTGACCAGCGCCACGTGCTCCTGTCATATTATGCTCGTCTGAACTACACATTCGACTCTCGCTATATGCTCACGGCTACTATGCGCCGAGATGGTACCTCCCGCTTTAACCCGGACAACCGATGGGGGACTTTCCCCTCCGTAGCTTTGGCATGGAGAATCAGCGAGGAGGCTTTCCTTAAAGATAATCCAGTGCTCAGCAATCTGAAACTGAGAGCCAGCTACGGCGTCACTGGTCAGCAGGACGGCATTGGCAATTATAACTACCTACTGTATACACCGCCAGCCAGACCGGAGCAGAGCACTGTTTGGCAACCAATACATCACTACGTATCGCCCCGAAGCCTACGTCTCCGGCCTGAAGTGGGAAACCACTACCGCCTGGAATGTCGGTTTTGACTTCGGTTTGCTGAAGGACCGCATTACAGGTAGTTTCGACTACTATACCCGCCAGACCAAGGACTTGCTGGCTACCGTCGCTTCTCCTGCCGGTACCAACTTTGATAAGAATATTTTGACCAACGTAGCAACGTGGATAGCCAGGGCATAGAAGTTACCTTGAATGCCAGTCCCATCCAAAGTAAGAACTGGAACTGGGATGTTAGCTTCAACATGACTTGGCAGAAGATGAAAGTCAAGAACCTCTCATTGGTAGAAGGCGGTGCCACCACCAACGTATCCGCAGGTGCCTCCATCGATGGACAGATTGTGCAGGTGTTGAGTGAAGGTTACGAACCCTACATGTTCTACGTATACAAGCAACTCTACGACGCTGAAACCGGTCGTCCCATTGAGGGTGCTTATGCTGACCTGAACGGTGACGGTGAGATAAACTCCGCCGACCTCTACCGCTACAAATCACCTACGCCCGACTTTATCTTTGGTTTCAGTACCTCGCTAAATTACCGGAAGTGGACACTCAGCACCAGCCTGCGTGCCAGTGTGGGAAACTACATGTACAACGGGATGGCGATGAATACCGGTGCTTGGGGAACAATGAGCTACAATTCCTATCAACTGAATAATCTGCACAGCAGTTACTTGAAGACCAACTTCCAAAGCCGCCAGCACTTGTCGGACTATTACGTAGAGAACGGTTCATTTCTGAAGATGGACAATCTTTCGCTGTCCTATAACTTCGGACGCCTGTGCCGTTGGTTCAGTCTCAACGCCAGTGTCATGGTGCAGAATGTCTTCTGTATCACCCGTTATTCGGGCGTCGACCCTGAAGTGTCGAATGGTATGGACTCCTCCTTCTATCCCCGTCCGCGTACTTACTCGCTCAGTCTGGGATTTGAATTCTAATTCGTCAACATCAATAAAGAACAAGATATGAAAAAGATATTATATTACGCCGCGCTACTGTTTGCCGTACATTCCTTACTACTTCTTGCGTGGGCGATCTCAACCAGTATCCGCACATTGAAACCACATCGGCAGATGTCTATACATCGGCCGCCAACTACAAAGCCGTCTTGGGTAAACTTTATGTTTCCTTTGTTATTTCCGGACAGGAGAAGGGTGGCGGCAACTCCGACATGAGCAGTAATTCCGGTTACGACTATCTACGCTGCTACTTCAATATGCAAGAGTGTGGTACGGACGAACTGGTATACACCTGGCAGGAGGGCGATAAGATGAGTGGTCTCACCTACCTGAGCTGGGATGCCAACGACGTGTGGTATCTGATACGTACTACCGCATTTACTACACCATAGCACTATGTAACGAATTCCTTCGTAATGCCACTGACGGACAAATCAGCGCTTTCAGCGAGAGCGAGCAGGAGGAGATTCGGCATTATCGTGCCGAAGCCCGCTTCATCCGCGCCCTGGCCTATACTCATGCTCTCGACCTTTTCCGCAATGTGCCCTTCGTCACCGAGGAAGACCCAGTGGGCAACTATTTGCCGCCGCGCTATACCGGAAAGCAGTTGTTTGATTATCTGGAGTCGGAACTGAAAGCGATTGACAACGACCTGCTGGACCGCACGGCCTGCGAGTACGGTCGCGCTTCCCGCTCAGCTGCTCATGCCTTGCTGGCACGTCTCTATCTTAATGCTGAGGTTTATACCGGTACTGCCCGTTGGACGGACTGCATCACCTACTGCAATCGCATTCTGACGGCAGGCTATACGCTTGAAGACAATTATGCCCTGTTGTTCAATGCCGACAACCACCTGCGCACAAATGAAATTATCTACGCTTTTCCGGTAGATTCTGAACGTACCATGACGTGGGGTGCGACTACCTATATCATTTGTGGCAGTATAAATAATACTTCCGATACGCAGTTGCCCACCGACTATGGAGTGCCGTCCGGCTGGGGAAGCTTCCGCTTGCGGGGCGAGTTTCCTAATCTTTTCGATGCAAATGATGGCCGTGCCATGTTCTATACTGAAGGTCAGACTCAGTCGGTGGATGTGGTAGAAAGCCAGAGCAATGGCTACCTGTCCGAGAAATGGACCAATCTGACTGACGCCGGTGAAGCGGGTTCCCCCAGTAACGATGGTAGCGCCAGTACCGATTTTCCCGTCTTCCGTCTGGCAGATGTCTACTTAATGCTGGCTGAGGCTGTGGTAAGAGGGGGCGAAGGCAGTAGCCGTTCCACAGCTTTAGGGTATGTCAATGAACTGCGCATGCGTGCCTTTGGCAATGATTCGGGCAATATTTCTGACGGACAAATGACGGTCGACTTCATTTTGGACGAGCGGGCACGTGAACTCTACATGGAGTGCGTGCGTCGTACAGATTGATACGCTACGGTAAGTTCACCACTGCGTCTATCTGTGGCAATGGAAGGGCGGTACGATTACGGGGCAGGCTGTGACGATAAATTCAACATTTATCCTATTCCGTCTACCGAATTGACGGCTAATCCGAATCTTTATAACGAAAACTATTAATTTAATACACTTTATATGAAGACAATGAAGAATTTCATTCTCCTTCTCGCACTGACATTAGGCTTTGCCGCTTGCGAAAAGGATGAAGATAAGATATACTTGAGCAGCCTTGAAGCGGGAGAACTGGTTGCCACGGAGAGCAATGTTGTCCTGTTGCAAGAAAACAGTAAGGACATTGTGTTGTCGTTGGCATGGACTAAAGATGTTTTACAGATAAGTGATCCTGGCCTGTCGGCTATTGATGTGACTATCCAAACCTTGCAAGTTTCCACTACTGAGGACTTCTCGGGTGTGGTGAATGAAAGTTCCGAGAATTCTCTTTCAAAGGCTTATACCGGAGCGGCACTCAATGCGTTGGCCAAGAGCATAGGTGCTACTCCCGATGTGGCAAACAATGTCTATTTCCGTCTTGCTGCCCGGACGGGGAACAATATGATACCTGTGTATTCCAATATAGTGAAGGTATCCGTTACCCCTTACACCATTGATATGAGTATGGGGTATATTCTCAATACCGATAAGGAAGAAACCGGCGTGGTGCTTTATTCAGATGCTTCCGATGGTGACTATAAAGGATTTATGGGGCTTACTCCTTGGTATAACTTCTATCTGAAAGAAGGCAACGGAGCGGTTTGGGGTAATGACGGTGTGACGGGAACCGCTTTCGTGTTGTCCTCGGAAGACGATGACGAAAAGCGTTGGAACTGCTGGTCTCCGGGAATAGGCGGTTGCTACTATGTGGACGTGAATGTCAATACTAAATTATGGTCTGCTCTTTACATCCCCTCTCTTACTCTTGCGGGAGATTTGTCCGGAGAGATGACTTTCGATCGTCCGAACACGAAATGGACTTATGCTTTCAATGCCGTACAAGCTGGAAATATCACTTTGCAGATTTCAGGAACAGGTAAACTGTATGATTCTTCTACCGGAACAGATGATGATGCTGCAAAAAATACTCCGGTAGCCTTTGTGCAAAGTGGAGAAAGCCTTATCTTTGGGGCTCAGGCGGGCAATGTCACTGTAAATGTTCCTGCGGTGGGAGAGTGTACATTGACAATTGATTTGAGCAACCCGAAGCAATGGACGGTGGAAGTAAGTAGCGGTAGTGCAGAACCGGAACCGGAGCCCGAACCGGCGCGTGAGACTCTCTATATGCTGGGCATCAGTGAAGGGGAAGGCGGCTGGAACTTCAATCACCACTTGCGTCTTTATAATGAAGACAATCTGGGGTATGCGGGGGTAGCAGATGTGAACGCTCCTTGGGGATATCAGATAGGTATTGAAGATGGGGACTGGGATGCGGTCTATACTTTGGATGGGGGCGATGCAGACGCCGGTACATTGGCATTCGAGGTTGGAGACGGGGCCGTCAATATTCCGGCGCCTGATGGTGGTCTTTATTTCTTTGATGTATCTTTGAAGGCGTTGACTTATAATTCAAAGGCTTTAGGCAGCGATATATATATTGCAGGTCTTAATAAACTGAAAGATGAAGATTGGACTTTCGAGCCGTTGCCTGCTGCGAGCGCTATTGGCGTGTTTAGTGGCAGCATTACTATCACACAACCGTCTGCCTGGGGATTTAAGATTTACCTTTTTGACGGAAACTGGGATTACGTTTATGGCGGAAGTGCCGGGAAACTTTATTATAAGGGTGCTGATGGCATTACGGATGACGCCACGCTGGCACCGGCACATACACCCTGACTGTAGATTTAATAAATGCAACCTATACCATTGAATAAAAGAACTAAATTATGAAATATATGAATATATTAATAGCCGGCTTGCTCCTTCTGGGAGCAGCCGCTTGTAGTAATGATGATAAAACTCCGGAATTTCCTCAAGAGCCTATTTATGATATGACCGGATTTGCCAAAGGTGCCGATATCAGTTGGTTGACGCAAATGGAAGCCTCCGGAGCTAAGTTTTATGATGCTTCAGGCCGGCAAACGGAATGTATGACTTTGATGCGTGACTTGGGTATGAACTCTATCCGTTTGCGTGTATGGGTGAACCCCTCGGACGGCTGGTGCAATAAGAGCGATGTTGTGGCGAAAGCTTGGCGTGCCCATCAGCTGGGCATGAGGCTGATGATTGATTTCCATTACAGTGATGTATGGGCCGATCCGGGTAAGCAGAACATCCCCGATGCATGGGTAGACTCTCGCTCAATGAAACGAAAGTAGCGATTGCCGACCATACCAAAGACGTGCTGAACGCTCTGAAAGACAAGGGCATCACCCCGAATGGGTGCAGGTGGCAATGAAACCAGCAACGGATTCTTATGGGATATGGGGCAAGCCGACCGGAATCCGAAGCAATATGCCGAACTGTTTGCTGCCGGTTATGAAGCCGTTGAAAGCGGTTTTTCCCCAATCCATTGTGATAG
>ENA-OQAA01001619-OQAA01001619.1-human-gut-metagenome-genome-assembly--contig:-NODE-1619-length-10774-cov-2.273786_pt1 | contig 10774 bp, 14 predicted proteins | sample MGYA00242489_ERZ504515 | MGnify/ENA primary metagenome ERZ504515 (study PRJEB26092, sample SAMD00036237) | human gut metagenome | host: Homo sapiens | study: EMG produced TPA metagenomics assembly of...
ACGATTGGGTACGCCTATGAGAATCAGACATTTTCTGAATACTATAATGGAACAGGATCTTCTTATTGGTGCTTAAAATCTTTTTTGTTCCTTATGTTACCAGAGAATAATGATTTTTTATATTAAAGAAACTGAACTTCCAGTATTATCTAATGTATATGATATTCCCGAAGCGAAGATGATCATTTGTCGTTATGAAGGTGTGCCGTATGCATTTGTTAACGGGCAACGAAGCGTTAATTGTTTTGGACATACTGAGTGTAAATATGAGAAATTTGTGTACTCGACATTATTTGGCTTTTGTATTTCAAAGTCTTATTTATCATTAGAACTTTTATCGGCAGACTCTAACCTTGCAATTTCTTTTAATAATAAAGACTTTTTTGCAAGACACGCTTGCCAAAAATATATAAATCAAGAGGATGAACAGATTTCAATTTGGACACCCCAAGAAGGTGTAATGATTAAAAGTGTTATTATCCCTAGCGCACCGAGACATGTAAGAGTTCATCTTATAAAAACAGATAAGCGTATACTGCTTGTAGACCATGGATTCGCAGCAAAAAAAGAAGACGCAGTCAAGGAATGCAAGGAAGGTGTAGCTAGGGTAAAGAATAATATTCAGATTTCATCGGTAGAGTCTATTATAGGAAATGGGGAACCGATAATTGTTGAAAGTGTTCCTAATACCAATGCGATTTATAACAGAGTGTTAATTCCGGCAATAAAATGGGAATTGAATCCTGGAAATTATGTACTTTGTGATGAAGTTGTTGGCTGCTCAAACTACGCATCGGCAGGGACTGGCTTTAGTGGTAGAATTAGGCTTTCAAACAAAACAATAAGGGTGGGCGAACATGAAGTACCCCTTGATGATTGCAATGAAGAGCCGTATAAGATAACGGGATGCTTAAAAAAAATAAAAAAAGCAATTAAAGGATAAAAAGAACGGTTTGATTGGTAGATGATTTGAAAACATGAATCAAAAGATAAACTAGCAAAGAATTACGATGCTTCTTTCAATTGGAACCTTGATGACCAATATATTACAATTTGTTATGGTTCCATTGTTTAGTAGCTGGCTTACAACTGCTGAGTATGGAACATTCGATTTGTGTGTAACATATGTTTCTCTGGTGTTGCCAATTGTAAATTTGGCAAGCGGAGAAGCAGTATTTCGTTATTCGATTGAGTGCGAAGGAAATGAACGGAAAAAGTTTATTTCCGATGGTTTAGCAATTGTATTGATTAATTCTTGCGCTGTTTCGATTTTGTTGTTGCTTATAGCAAAAATCTGTAATAAGCCTATAATAATTCCATTTTTGGCATTACTAATTGGACAAACAATAAATAGCTACATGTTCAATCTTTTTAAGAGGAATTAAAAAGCTTTCAATATATTCTATTGGAAGTATTATAACGACAGTTTTATATCTATTTTTGTTACAATATTTGTTTGGAAATTTAACTTTGGTTTGTATGGTATCATAGGTGGATATGCACTCGGATATTTTATTGGAGATATTGTAATTTTCAGTATATCAAAATACTGGGAGTTTTTTTCGATTAGATGCATCTCAAAAGAAGGAATGCTCTATTTAATTAAATATTCATATCCGCTAATTCCAAATAATATTTGTTGGTGGATTATTAATGTGTCGGATCGTTTGATTATTAATAGTGTTTTGGGAGCTGCCTATAACGGTATATATGCAATTGCAAATAAGGTTCCGAATGTTTGTGCATCAGTTTTTGGAATGTTTAATATATCGTGGCAGGAATCTGCATCAGAGGTCGCAAACGAGAAAGATAGAAATCAATACTTTAATGTGGTGTATAACAGTACAATTGTAACGCTATTATCTTTATGTACAGGAGTATTAAGCTTAAATTGGGTACTTTTTGATTATATATTTGATCGACGTTATGAAGCGGCAAGATTGTATATGCCGATATTAGTTGTAGCAATTATTTTCAATTCGTTATCTCAATTCTATGGTGGAATCATGATAAGTCTTAAAAGACCAAAAGCCAACGGATTAACAACTATGCTTGGAGCAATAGTGAATATAGTTGTTCATATTGGATTGATCTTTTTTGTTGGCTTATACGCAGCGGCTATTTCTACGTTAGTTTCTAATATGGCATTATGCTTCTTTAGAAAAATGAATTTAAAGGGCGAAGTAGTATGTAAAATCGAGAAGAAAACGCTGTTGTATTCAATGGTTCTTGTGTATATGCTAGTTAGCGCATATGTACAAACATCGCTGATTATTAAAATATTCAACGTAGTAGTTGCGAGTGGATTTTTCGTATATGTTAATCATAAAATGTTACTGTCAATAGCAAAAAAATTCATAGGACAGTGAGAGGATTTAGAAAATTGAAGAAAAGGTTGGAATGGATTGATTTAGCGAAAGGTATCGGAATAATATTAATGGTTATTGGGCATATGCAGTATACCTAGTGCAGTACATAATTGGATTTTTTCCTTTCATATGCCACTTTTTTTCTTCTTGTCTGGATATATGTTTAAAAAGAAAAAGGTAAAGGTTTGTTTTAGAAACAGCATAAGGAAATATTTGGAACCGTACTTTATATATTCTGTCCTTTTTATAATCGTAGATTATATTTTCTTTAAGGACATCAATGCCATGAAAGAATCCACAAAACGTTTTTTATTGGGCCAAGGGGGATTTGATGTACTTTGGTTCTTTGTCTCGATGTTTTGGATTCAGACTATATATAATTTTATCGAAGAAACGATAGATGATGAGAAATCTGTAAGATCAGCAGTTATCGCCCTATCTGTCGTAGCTTATGGATTTACGATACTTAAAATAGGCATAGCTTTTAAGTTTTCGACTTCTATTGTTTCAATATTGTTTTTGTCCACTGGAGCGGAATTCAGGAAAGTTGAAGTTAGATGGGGTGCCAAGTTAAATATCTATATTAAAATGCTGGCTTGGCTCACTGTGAATGTTTCATGCTTGTCAATTATAAACAAAGCTGGTTGGGCTGTGTTAGACATTAATAGCCAGCAGTATGGAAATCTGTTAATTACATATATTGCAGCAATAAGTGGGACTTTTATTTATAGTTTTCCTTTCGCGCATTCTGGAAAGTTGCAAAGTTATGAAGCCAATTATATTTATTGGTGAGAATTCGCTTTATTTCTTCCCATTAACCACATACATTCCAGTGAAAATTGTATCACTGTTGGAATTAAACGGAATTGTAATTAATGGCATCGGAAAAATATTGTCAAAATTTATAGGATTTGCAGGCACAGCAATGATTGTGAAATTGAAACAATGTGAAGCAAAAAATAGAAAAGAGAAGGGATAAACTATGTGTGGAATAGTAGGTTTTACAGGAAACCGGCAGGCTGCACCAATCTTGTTGGATGGCCTGTCGAAACTGGAATATAGAGGATATGATTCGGCCGGTCTGGCCGTTCGAGATGGCGAGGCTTTGGCTCAGGTCGTCAAGGCAAAAGGCCGTTTGTCCAACCTGATTGAGAAAACGGATGCAGGCAATGCTCTGAAAGGAACTTGTGGTATTGGTCATACTCGCTGGGCAACACATGGTGAGCCGAGCCAGACCAATGCACATCCGCACGTTTCTGGCAATTGCAGCCGTTCCGGCTCCGGTGCAGTAGAGTCGGAAGTGGTTGGCGTTCATAACGGTATCATCGAGAATTATACAGAGTTGAAAGAAAAACTGTTGAAACATGGCTATACCTTCTATAGCCAGACGGACACCGAAGTAGTCATCAAGCTGGTGGATTACTATTATAAAAAGTATAATCTGGGTCCCATCGATGCTATCGCCAAAACGATGGTGCGTGTCCGTGGTTCCTATGCCCTTGAGTTGATGTTCCGTGACTATCCGGGCGAGATCTGGGTGGCACGAAAGGATAGCCCGATGATCATCGGCATTGCTGACGGGGAAACCTATGTGGCATCGGATGTTCCTGCCATTCTGAAGTATACCCGTAATGTCTATTACATCGGCAACCTTGAGTTTGCAAAGCTGACTCCGGGCGAGGCTCACTTCTATGACTTGAACGGTGACGAGATCGAGAAGCAGACCACGGAAATCAAGTGGGATGCAGAAGCAGCAGAGAAGGCTGGCTTTGAGCATTTCATGATGAAAGAAATCCATGAGCAGCCAAAGGCTGTGCAAGATACTTTGAACTCTGTCATCAAGGACGGAAAGATTGATCTGTCCAACGTGGAAATCACAGAGGATGAGATCAAGAACTTCGAGCAGATCTACATCGTAGCTTGTGGCTCTGCATGGCACGTTGGCATGACAGCACAGTATGTGCTGGAAGATATGGCAGACATCCCGGTGCGTGTGGAACTGGCATCTGAGTTCCGCTATCGGAAAATGCCGTTCAGTCAGAAAGCACTTGTGATCGTTGTCAGCCAGTCTGGTGAAACAGCCGATACACTGGCAGCTCTTCGTCTTGCAAAAGAAAAGGGTATTACAACACTGGCTGTTGTCAACGTGGTCGGCAGCAGTATTGCCCGTGAAGCGGACAAGGTGTTCTACACCCTTGCTGGCCCGGAAATCTCCGTTGCTACAACAAAGGCATACAGCGCACAGTTGGCGGCTATGTACTGCTTGGCGGTTCAGTTTGCCAAGGTCAGAGAGAAAATCACAGAAGAACAGTACAGCTACTATATTTCTGAACTGCTGACTATCCCGGAAAAGATGCAGAAGATTCTGGAAGACAAAGAGCGCATCCAGTGGTTTGCAGCAAAGTATGCCAATGCACATGACGTGTTCTTCGTGGGCCGCGGCATTGACTATGCAGTTTGCTTGGAAGGAAGTTTGAAGCTGAAAGAAATCAGTTACATCCACTCCGAGGCATACGCTGCGGGTGAGCTGAAGCACGGAACAATCAGTCTGATCGAGCAGGGGACACTTGTAATTGGAGTATTGACACAGAGTGATCTGTACGAAAAGACTATCAGCAATATATTGGAATGCAAGAGCGTGGTGCGTATCTGATGGGCCTGACTACTTACGGAAAATACGAGACCGAGGATCAGGTGAACTTCACAGTCTATGTGCGAAAGTGGATGAGCACTTTGTCGGTAGTCTGGCTGTTATTCCGTTGCAACTGTTGGGCTATTATGTATCTGTGGCAAAAGGACTTGATGTTGATAAGCCGAGAAATCTTGCAAAAAGCGTTACAGTGGAGTAACAGAATTGAGGAAAAAACAATGGGCAAATACTTTGGAACAGATGGCTTCCGTGGTGAAGCCGGAATTACTTTGACAGCTGACCATGCCTACAAGGTAGGGCGTTTTCTTGGCTGGTACTATAATGCTCTCCGTGAGCGTAACGGAGATAACGAGCCCGCTCGTATCGTTATTGGTAAGGATACTCGCCGCAGTTCTTATATGTTTGAGTACAGCCTTGTGGCAGGCTTGACTGCATCTGGTGCAGATGCTTATCTGCTCCATGTTACCACCACTCCGTCTGTGGCTTACATTGCCCGTGTGGATGACTTTGACTGCGGTATTATGATTTCTGCCAGCCACAATCCATACTATGACAACGGCATCAAGCTAATCGACTGCTACGGAGAGAAGATGCCAGAAGAAACTCTGCTGCTGGTTGAGGACTACATTGATGGTAAACTCCATGTGTTCGACCAGGACTGGCCAGAGCTGCCGTTTGCACATCGAGAGCATATTGGCTGCACAGTGGACTATGTAGCGGGCCGCAACCGTTATATGGGTTATCTGATTTCTCTTGGGGTCTATTCTTTCAAGGGTGTCAAGGTTGGTTTGGACTGTGCCAACGGTAGTTCTTGGAACATTGCAAAGTCTGTGTTTGACGCACTCGGCGCGGATACCTATGTGATCAACAATCAGCCGAATGGTCTGAACATCAACAACAATGCCGGCTCCACTCACATTGAGGGTTTGCAGAAGTTCGTTGTGGAGAAAGGTCTGGATGTTGGTTTTGCCTATGACGGCGATGCGGACCGTTGCTGTGTGTAGATGAGAAGGGGAATGTCATCACTGGTGACCACATTCTTTATATTTATGGCTGCTACATGAAAGAACGTGGCAAGCTCTTGACCAACACTGTTGTTACTACCGTTATGTCCAACTTTGGTCTGTACAAGGCGTTTGACGAGCAGGGCATCGGCTATGCCAAGACCGCCGTTGGTGATAAGTATGTCTACGAGTACATGGCAAAGAATGGCTGCCGTATCGGTGGGGAGCAGAGCGGTCATATCATCTTCAGCAAGTATGCCAGCACTGGTGATGGCATTCTGACGAGTCTGAAGATGATGGAAGTCAAGCTGGCCAAGAAGAAGCCGATGAGCGAGCTGGCAGCACCGCTGAAGATCTATCCGCAGGTGCTGGAGAATGTCCGTGTTACGGATAAGAAGGCGGCACAGAATGACCCGGCTGTGCAGGAAGCTGTCAATAAAGTTGCCGAAGCATTGGGCGATACTGGTCGTATTCTGGTGCGTGAATCCGGTACCGAGCCGGTGGTGCGTGTTATGGTGGAAGCGCCTGACCACGATACCTGCCAGAAATATGTGGATGAAGTGGTCAATGTATCTGCGAAAAGGGTTATAAAGCATAAACTAGGCCGTGTGGATAAATAATATTCACACGGTAGCTGCTCAAATCTTCACACACCTCTCCGTGGTGAGCGGCAGGCAACGGTCTTATGACTGGCTGAGATGTGAAGGAAACGGTAGGAATTCTACTATGAAGTTATATCATAAAATTTTTAAGAGTCATGCTGATATGTCGGTGTATCTTGAAAATATGAATTCACTTATCTCATATGACGAGGAACTTTTAAATCGTTTATTGATGGCTGAGAAGTGGAGGCGTTTATGCCAACTAGAAGACAGCATTTCGTTCCTAGAGTTTACATGAAAGCATGGGAAACAGAAGTGACGAACAAGAATGAGCCAAATAAAAAATTTCAGGGTGTTTACTATCATGGAATGAATGGAAGCGATGGAAAAACAAAAGAAAGCATATTATGGAAACCTCACTTATATACAATTGGATTCAAACACTCATTTATTTGTAAATCTTGTCCAAAGGTAAAAAGTGATTTTGTTGGTATGATTTACAATTATTTAAGAAAAAAGGAAAATCCGGTATATGGAAAATATGAACATAGCGTTATAAAAACGAAAAGAAGTATAGAAAAGCATTTATTTCAGATTCAGGATTGGCAGTTCTTTTATGATAACGGCAACGTTGCGAGAAAAGCTTCAATTTTAAATTATGTTAATGACTTGAACAGCTATATTCTGGAATCAGCCTTTGATGATTTCCTTGAGAAAAATTGGGAAAGAACCTATAAAGATTTTGTATCAGCTGTTCATTATGGAAGACCATTTGCACTTGAAAGTGGCGAAAGAGTAATTCCTACAGAAATTGCTGAAAATATGCTGTCAGCTTTTTTTATAATGCTATGTCGAAATCCATCATTTGATGCGATGGGCATATATAGTAGCATAAAAAATAATGTCTTATATCCGGTATTTAACGATATGTTTCGAGATATAACGGCCGGAAACAATAATACGGATGGGCAAGACTTGGTTGATGAATTGATGGAAGGAATGTGGTACGCTGAATTATATAGGATGTTTTATAAAAAGACGGGTGGATTCTATCATAATGTTATAGAAAAATCTTTGGAAAGGCTTCAAATGACTTTATTTGAAGCCTATGATGGAGCAGGAGACTTTATTACTTCGGACAATCCAGCATTTGAACATAAACTGATAGTAGAAACAGATAACAATAATGGATTTGTATTTCCGCTTTCACCGAAATACCTTATATTTATTGCGAGAGGAAACGAAGGAATTAATGTTGTAGATTATAGATTTGCCAATACAGATACAATTCGGCATTTTAACAGACTAATAGCCTTACATAAAACAGAGGCAGTGATTTCAAATCAGGCGGATATATCTCGATTGCTTTGAATAAGGGAAATACACTAAATAGTATAAAATCCAGATGTAAGGAGGAACCAACTATGGACCAAGAATTGTTTAACCCACAATCCTCGTCCGTGACCTCCTCCCGAATCATTTACACTCCGTCAACCTTCGCCAGAACATCGCTGCTCCATCTGCAGGAGGTCGGCTCTTTGCAGGCTGTTCACCCACATATATCCCAGAGAGAGGATTTGGTGTCATTTCTTTGTTTCATCGTTCTGTCTGGTGAAGGGAAACTTTCCTATGAGGAACAAACTTATCAGCTGGGCGAGGGAGACTGTGTGTTCATCGACTGCCGGAAAGCGTACAGCCATTCTACATCCGATAATCTCTGGTCTCTCCAATGGTGCCATTTCTATGCACCGTCCCTTCCAGCTGTATATGAGAAATACAAGGAGCGAGGAGGTCGGCCTGTGTTCCACCCAGATGATCTAATTCCTTTCACCTCTCTTCTAACAGACCTTTATAACTTAGCTTCCTCGTCCGATTACATCCGGGATATGCGGATCAATGAGAAGCTGGGAAGTCTATTGACTCTCCTGATGGAGCAGTCCTGGCATCCGGAGAGTGTGATGGTAAGCCGGAAGAGAATGGAACTGGCAGCTGTAAAGGAATATCTGGACGAGCATTATGCTGAGAAGATCGTGCTGGATGATTTGGCAGAAGAGTTTTTTATCAATAAGTTCTATCTATCAAAAATCTTTAAAGAGACTTACGGAACGACGGTCAACAACTATCTGATCTCAAAAAGAATCACCAGAGCAAAGCAGCTACTCCGATTTACGGATATAACTGTAGATGAAGTTGGTGTTTCCGTTGGCATGGGAGATGCAAACTATTTTAGTCGGATGTTCCGTAAGGTAGAAGGAATCAGTCCAAGAGAATATCGGAAACAGTGGTGACACAGGGAAGAACACCCTGTGTTTTCCCTAAAAAGTATATAGTTTGAAACGAAAATAAAATGAGAGGTGCAACGATGGATACAAGACAGGCGAAGCCAATAATACTGACAATTCCAGCCTTTGAAGACTTCAGAGGATACCTTGCCGTGCCTTACGGCCAATCTATAAATTTCAATGTTCGACAGATCAACCAGGGATACAGCAAGAAGGAGTTCACGCTGCGTGGTATGCATTTTCAGGAAGGGGAACACGCCCAGGCGAAGCTGGTATCCTGCCTACATGGTTCGATCTTCAATGTAGCTATGGATCTGCGCCCAGGAGAAACCTTCGGTCACGCATACAGTGCGGTGTTGTCGTTTGAAAACCGGAAGCAGATGTATATACCACGAGGCTTTGCTCATGGGTATTTGACGTTGGAAGATGACACCCTGATGCAGTGGTGTGTGGATAATGATTTCTGCGGTGAAGCTGCCAAAGCTGTACGGTATGATTCGGATTTTGTTTGGGAAGGTGAGTCGTGGCCGGAAGCTGAGTATATAATATCGGAAAAAGATCGGAATGCCGTGAGAATGGAGAATTTTTGTGGGAGATAAAAGACCATATAAACCAAGAAAACCCGGTGCAGGCCGGAAACCGTTGAAGCCGAACTATGATGCGGCAGCTATCCTGCAGGAGCAGATACAGGCCGCCGTGGTCCTTTACGAAGAAGATAACTCCCTTCAGACAATCGCAGACACATTATCTCTCAATCCCATCAAGGTGCGAAAGCTATTGATCACGGCCGGTGTTTATGAATCGGAAATTGCAGATGTGGTGAACGCTTCTTTTGAGGAAAAACAGGGGATGTCTTATAAAGAAGCATTAGAAGCGGTGGCTGCAGAACTGAATTTGTCAAAGGCATCGGTGACTTCTTATTTACCTTATAAGAAAGGCGTGTATTTCGGAGAAAACTGTGGGCGGGAGCAGATCAGCGTTGTGGCAGAGGGGCTTCGACGAATGCGGCAGAGGAAGAAAGCAGTTGAAGCATTGCAGAGCAGTCATGATGAACAGCATCTCTGGAAGTGCGTCGTTGCTTTTCAAGGATACCGGTTCAAGACGATATCCGGATTGCCGTTTTCCTATAAGATCAAGACCGGGCGGAATGGGGAACTGACCAAGGAACTGTGATCGATCGTCGAGAAAGCAGTAAGAGCCTGACGTGGAGTTCGGTACTGCTTGCTTTTGAAAAGACGGAAGGAAAGCCGCTGGTAGAACGGCCAAAAGCACTGGGAGATATCCGTGGCGTGTCCTATATTTATGGAATGTTCTATAGGTTTGGATTGATTGAGGTACCACAGAAAAAAGATGAAAATCAACTTGCTATGTACAAAAGAGAGAGGTAATATGTGCCGTAACCGGGAAGCAGAAAGGAATGCTCACGGTTAGAAGGTAGGTAGCATTATAAAAGAGTTGATTCAAGAAATGGAACAGTATCTGAAAGATACGCAGCCACATTATTATCCGCCAGTGGAGAACCTGCTGGATCTGGTGTATGAGCATTACACAGAAAATAATAGCATTGCACCGGAAAATACAGTGGCCGGGAAAGCCGCAAAGGAAAAAGAAAAGGAACTGGAAACATGGCTTCGAGGTTTACCGAGGATGGATGAGATGGTTGAGGACTACGGAATAGACATTCCGCTGTGGGAAAAAATCATGAATCAGCAAGGCAGTGTATGCTGTGTATGGGAGAAGACTGCTTTTGAGGAAGGCATGAAAGTCGGAATCAGGCTCATGATGGAGGTCCTGGGTGAATGCTAGTGTATAGTTTGTAATGAAAATAAAAAGACACACTAAAAATGATCGCTTGTTACGGCGAGGG
>ENA-OQAA01001620-OQAA01001620.1-human-gut-metagenome-genome-assembly--contig:-NODE-1620-length-10766-cov-3.850926_pt1 | contig 10766 bp, 10 predicted proteins | sample MGYA00242489_ERZ504515 | MGnify/ENA primary metagenome ERZ504515 (study PRJEB26092, sample SAMD00036237) | human gut metagenome | host: Homo sapiens | study: EMG produced TPA metagenomics assembly of...
CGCCTGTGGTTATAGTCATTGCCGATCATCGTTAATGACGTCGGGCAATAGTCGTTCGTCTGATCAGGGTATATTTCTGACGGACTCTAACGCTTTTTTATGCCATGTGATTGCATCTGCGACTTTTTCTGCCGCTGATATACTGTTCCGATATTGTGATAAGAATAGGCGATCTGTTCGAGATCGGGATTTTCAACCGACTCCCGGATCTCGCGGGCTTTTTGATAATTCGCCAAAGCTTTATCGAAGATATCAAGGTTAATATAGATCACGCCCATATCATTATAAATGTCGGATGTTAATTCCGGATTTTTTATATGGTTGATATCAATAATATTTTGAGCTTTCGTAAAATAATCCAAAGCCTGTTCATATTTTGACGCTTTTCGCATAACTCCCCCTAGTTTGTCATATATCGTGGCAAGCCTTTCGGAAAAATCTTGTCCTGAATTTTCGATTGTCGTGATTGCCGACTGATAGTGAGTAATTGCTTTTTCGTAATCGGCAAGTCTGACGGCAACTTTTCCTGCGGTTTCGTAGTAAGACAGTTGTAATTCGATATCGTCAGATGATTCTTTGTTTAATAGTTCCAACCCTTTTGTTAAGTATGAATAAGATTCATGATACATAAGGCTGCGCCATAAGATTAAGGCGATGTCGTACATTAAGCGAGATGTTCGGAAGTATATTTGAACATGAGACCTGCGTTTGCAAGAACGTCGCATAAATCATTCGACATACTGTCTTCGATCACATCTGCGGAAGCCGCTTTCAGAAATTCAATTATTTTGTTGATAAAAACTGAACATTTTTCTAAGGAAGGTTCCGTATTATTTATTACAGCAGCTTTAATGACCGGATGCAGATGAATCTGTGATGAGGCCGGACCGTTGGGTCTGTTTTGTATGATCCAGCTTTGACGGATCAAAGCGTTGATATCTGAATTATTATAATCTAAAAATTGTTTGAATAAGCGCTGTCTTATGCCGCTTATCGACGTAAGAGAGAGGTTCATCAATATTTCTTTTTGGACATCGGTAAGATTGCTTGTGTCAAAAAGTTTAGATATAAAGTTGTTCATTTTTTCCTGCTGATAAGTATTGTCTTTTTCAATGACTACTTTGCTTATATCGTCATATTCAGGACTGTACAAAATATCTGTCATTTCTTCAGGCGTTAATGTTTCGGCAGTCATTGTTTTTGCGATCAGTCTAAAAGAAGAGTATGACCTTCTACCATATTGAATATTTTAAAATAGTCGCCGTATTCATCTTCGGGGATCGTAAACCGTCCGTAGTGCATAAATAATTGAAGCTGTTCTTGCTTGGAAAGCGGATGGATCGGCAAGAGAAACTTTTCTGAATCGAGATCGGTCTCTCTTGAAGTGAAGAGAATATGTATCGGTAATTCTTTTAACCGCACATAATTTTCCCGATCAGCCGGGTGAGTATCCATATTATCGATGATAAGCAGAGTATCTTCACCGTAAGAAGCGAGAATGGAAAGTCGTTTCTCAAATTTTTCGTCTTCTGAAAAGTGAGATTCATCCAATCCTGTAAATTTTATTTTTAAAATTGTGTTTTTATATCGCCTGTAAAAATGATCTGCTGGATTTGTGTATAGGAATCTTCATATTCAACGGCATATTTAAGCGAACAGTAGGACTTCCCTAAACCGCCGATACCGTAGATGATACAAGTTCCCAAACTGCATAAAACAGAGCGTATTTTCTCAAACATATCCTGTCGTCCGAAGAAAGTATTGTTTTGTATCGGGTTATGAAACGGCTCAAAAGCAATGGCATCGGAAGGGGAACGGTGAGTGGATTTTGACGCAGATTTCGATGACACAGCATCTTTTTCATATTTGACTTCTTTTAGTAAAGTGAGCAGAAAAGTTTCAGCGTTTTCAACTGATCTGTGTTCTTTATAGTGTGAGTATGCCATGTCTATTACTTCATTCGAGCAGTCCTTGTCCTGAAGGTATGTGTAAAGGCTGTGAACACTTTGAAAATCAGTTCCGATTTCGGCTTGGCAAAAGACGTCTCTGTAAAAAACATCATAGGAAATGTCTTTTTGCATTTTTCGTTTATTGTTTTTGATATTGCTGATAATAGAAGGATCAAGGTTAAGCCATTCTGCGATCCTTACGTTGGGAATATTCAGTTGTTGAGTTAAATATTGAATGATGACAGCGTAATTTAACATATTTACCTCCGATCAATAATGATAATTGTCATTGTGTTGTCAATTTTTTGTCATTTGACAAAGAATAATCTTGTCAAAAAGATGTCAACTTGCAGTTATTCATGATAACGGGAAAGGGTGATACGATAAGCTTACAAACAAGAGAGGTGTAACAGTTCAGCTTGAACCATCCGTAAAACCGCACTCGTGCTTCTTATGGCTGAATAGTTACATTATATCATAAAATGAGGAGGATAACTTATGGATCACATGATTAAGGAAAAGTTTATTGTAACAGATGGAGAAAAAGTGACGGACGAAATATACAGAGTGACGGGACTGGATATTGAAATAGATCAGATTATAGAGAATATTTCGTCAGAAGAGTCAAATATATATTTTTTTGATAAAGATTTATCGGAAAAACCGGAAAATGAAAAAGACGTTATTCTGGCATGGATTGATACAGGAATCAAGGTGAACGGAAATGAGCCGCTGATGATCTCGCTCTTAAAACGATCTGATTATTTCTCAGGATATTATGTCGGAACGCCGTCTTATTTAGTAAATGGGATGTGCAGGAAAACTCTGTATTCTGAAAAAAAACTTCGATCAAATTTATTGAAATTTTGTCATCGATACAGGGAAGAACATGCGGAGCGTATTTGTAAGGTTGAGACGGAAGTAAAAGACAGAAGTGAGGGATATTGCGAAAAAACGATTTTTATAAAAAATGAAGAAGTACTTTCTAATGTTACAGAAGCGATCTATGGCAGATTATTGTTTCCGAACTGGAAGTCAATGAAAGGGCTTGACAGATATATCAAAATCATAGGAGCAAGGATAACGCAGCTTGTCGATGCCGGAAGGACAGAATATTTTGTCGCGAATAAAACGAAATCGGCAATCGTAAATACCGGAATGATGGATTTATTCGGAAATGATTTTTTAGTTCTATATCGATATTATGAAAAGTACAAGACGTATATCGCGGAGCGTGTAATCGAGAGTAAACAGGATTATTTGAATTATGGATTTACAAAAGAACAGTCAATGATGCAGATTGAGCCAATCAGTTTTTTCGATGAAAAAGAAGAAGTGTTTAATCCGAAGAAGGAAGATTTCGACATTAATCAAAACTGTCTGATCCACATCATACAGGAAAGGCGGGAACGTTTTCCGGAAAGCATACGCAGTCAGAGCGACAGCAAGATCGCAGGTCAGATCATGAATGCTCTTGAGCGGGGGATTAAAATGCAGCGCCGCGACAGATCGTTTGCAAAAGCTTCTTATTCAGGGAAAAGCGGAACTATTTCATGGTTCATGCCTCTGCATATAGATGCTCCGTTAAGTGAAGATCCGGAACTTGTCATGGTAGTAAGAAGATCGGGAGACTTCTATGAGATAAAAACAATTTTGTCTTATGACGATGAATTGAAAGACCGCATTACTGCTTTATCTTTATACAGCAAACTCTGGTGAAAAGGAGGGATGCCGAAAGTGTATGAATTTTAGAATGACGTTTGGATCAGTGAAAAGGAGTATGTCAAGGCAGGAGGCGGCTTTGGTAAAGGGACAAAATGAAACAAGAATCAGATGAAGCATGTGGAAAGAAACAACAGAGGAGGAAGAAAAATGAATGAAAACAAAGAAAAAACAGCAGGAAATTTAGCAAACAGTGTGGTAGAAGGGTATGACTATTCTGTAGCAGTGAGAATGTCAGGAAGGGCAGGGGCATATTCGCCGACCGGCGGAAAAGGAAATGCTTTTGAGGTGATGTATTCTGATAAGAAGAATCTCTCTAATCTGCTGAAGCCGGACACGACAACAACGCTTACGAATTCGTCAACTGCCCGTCAGGTAGATTTGGTTACGAAGAAGGGAAATCGCATTATAGAGAGGATTCAGTGCAAGGATACTCCGAGTGCAAAAGGAACGATGGATACGATCAAACGGGTGCAAAACGGTCAATATCGAACAACGCAGTTAGTAGGAACGTCTGAAAGTGCGGCGGCATTTAATGCAAAGGCGCCTTCTCAAGGTGTGACTAAAGTAATGAAAGACAGCGGAATCTCAACGAAAGATACAACCCGTGTAAGCAATAAGTTTAACGGAGTCCAGTCATCAACCGGGATTGCCAATGCGGCAAAATCGTCGGCAAAACTCGGAGGAGCTTTCGGAGGAGGAATGGCTGCGGTGGAATCAATCGTGAACGGAGACGATCTGTCAACGACGACAGGAAATGTTGCGTCCGGCGCTTTGAAAGGATCTGTTTCCGGGGCGGCGGGAACAGCCGCATCAGAGGCAACGATGGCGGCTCTTGCGGCCGCACCGATTCCGTTAGCCGCAAAAGTTGTTATCGGGATCGGCGCGGGAATGTTTGCGGGAAGTGTGGCATCGGATGTTATCAGCGATGTGTGCGACGGAGTCGGCGATATTGTGTCAGGTATTGTAGACGGCATCGGTGACTTTTTCGGAAGTCTTTTCTTATAAGTAACAGTTCGGTTGAAATGCACATTGCCGTTTGTGATATAATGAGGTACACTATATAGAAAGATCTTGTACGGAAGCGATTTGTGTATTTAAGGAAAAGAAATCTCGATACAAAAGTTGAAGTCGTGCACATGGAGGTGCAAAGCAGAAGATGAGATTGACTTTACAAAATCATATTGTATGTGCGGATTATGGACAGGTGCATTTAGATGCCCGGGTGGTAGGACAGATCATAAACTATACGGCGGAAACTTGGCAGCCGGACAGACCGAAGAAAGAGCGGGAATGTAATATAGAACAGGGGAAGATCGCGGAGGAGATCACCGAACGATTTATTCGTCAGTATTATTCTCAGGAGTTGTCTTTGAAAACTTACGATGAGATCAGAAACGATGATTTTAAAAAACATGCCCCGTTTGATTTTCTGCTCTGGAAAACCGGAACGGTCAACATTGCTTTTATAGAAGAAGCAATCAGGCAGGATATTGCAAGAACACCTAATAAATTTGTGAAACTGAGCAATGTTACAAGGCGGTTATGCAGGACATTAGGCGTGAAGATCGTAGAAGTAAAATCTACGAATATAAGAAACGATTTGAAAGTAGAAAGTGATTTCACAGGGGATTATGATAATGTGAAGTCAGTGCAAAAACTGTTGGAGACGATCCGGCGTAAAGATGATGTATTCTGTTATCCGAAGTTGAAACGGCGGGAAAGTGATCCTGGATATTGTCTGGATGATTACTGCAGGGAAGTTCAGGAAAGGTTTTCGGAATTTGACGGATGTAAGGGCGAAAACCTGCGGCGCAGAGTGATCGCATGGGAGTGCGAAAATCAGTGCTGTGATATCTTTGTGAGAGTTTACCTGGATCGTCCGGCAAAAAAAGGATTTGTGATCGGATGGATGCAGAAAGAGGAATTGCTCGATGATACGGTTCAATTTAAGCGTATGAGACAGAAAAATAAATCAGAACTTGCCTTGTATTTTTGCAAAGAACTTAGGAGAGACAAAAGGTATTGACTGTTTGGCGCAGGCGTTTGGAAAGCCGAAGCAAAGAGTGTATGCAAACCCATATACGCCGACAAATTTTTATCATAAAACAGATGACTGCAAGTTTATAAGAAGAGTGCCGAAAGAGGAGCTGCTCATTTTTGACAGTGAAGAAGCGGCGATTCAAAACGGAAGATTTATAAACCGATGCAGAGAATGTTTTTCAAAAGACGGATGAAGTATGGCAGAGCAGGAAATAGTTGAGGAAAGACATAGATGGAAAAGATGAGATTTGAATCTGTTGACGGTTTTCAGGAAAATATCCGCAGGCTTGCGGATATTTTCCCGTCATGCGTAAAAGAACAAAAAGATAACGATGGGAAGACAATCCGAAAAGTCGATATCAATACGTTGCAGCTTCTTTTGGGAATCAATCAAAAGGAAAGCGAAACATGCGAATTTTCATGGGTCGGAAAGCGGGAAGCCGTAAAAGAAGTTTATAAACCGATCAGAAAAACGCTGCGTCCCGTAGTGCAAGACTCTGTTGAGTGGGATTCGACAGGCAATCTCTATATAGAAGGCGATAATCTGGATGTGCTGAAACTTCTTCAGGAAAGTTATTTGGATTCGGTAAAAGTAATCTATATCGATCCGCCTTATAATACGGGAAATGATTTTATTTATGCGGATGATTTTCGGATCAGAGCGAGAGAATATGTGAATGCAGGCGGAGCTTCTCAAGATGATAAAAACCGGATGTATCAGAATTTGGATTACAGCGGAAGGTATCATTCGGATTGGTGCAGCATGATTTATGCACGGCTTCTTGCCGCCAGAAACCTTCTCTGTGATGACGGAGTAATTTTTATCAGTATAGACGATAACGAGCAGGCAAATTTAAAAAAAATATGTGACGAGGTTTTCGGCGAACGAAATTTTGTCAACTGCTTTATATGGAATTGCTCTACGGCAGGCGGTATCCGGCCGAAATTTGCGAGTAAGACACATGAATATATATTGTGTTATGCAAAAAATAAAACTTGTCTGGATATGTTTTTTGCGCCGTTGTCAGGGGAAGCGATCAAGATGTATCGGGAAAAAGACGAGCGGGGATTATACAGAGATAAAGATTTTGTGTTTAAAAATAAATCGACAAATGCAAACCAAAAATACGAGATCATCTGTCCGGACGGGGAGAGAGTGCGTCCGAAAGACGGATATATTTACCGGTTCGTGCGGGAAAGGTTTGAGCAGGCAAAGGAAGAAGGTCTTGTGACATTTAAAAGAACGAAGACAGGTCCGCTTGTCGATCAAAACGGAGATCAGGCACATTGGAACATCTATATTAAAAAATATTTGGGAGACGCGATGGGCGCTCCGTCCACTCTGATTCCGAAAGAGGCAGTCAGCATATACAATGCAGGTACGCAGTGCGTACAGGAATTGTTTGACGGAAAAAGAGTGTTTGAGAATGTAAAGCCGGTCAACGTCATACAATATTTTATCAATATGGCGGCAAAAGACGGCGATATCGTAATGGATTTCTTTTCAGGATCGGCGACAACGGCTCATGCGGTGATGCAGACTGAGGCGGATAAAAACATAGATCTGCACTATATTTTAGTTCAGATACCGCAGGAATGTGATAAAAAAAGTGAAGCGTATAAGGCAGGATATAAGACAATCTGTGAGATCGGAAAAGAACGGATCCGCCGGGCAGCAGAAAAAATAAAACGGGAAAACGGATGCGAAAACAGAGATTTTGGATTTCGTGTGCTGCGGTTGATGAAAGTAATATGGAGGATGTTTATTACATGCCTGAAGAGTATACGCAGGAAATGCTTTGCGGACTTGAGACAAATATTAAGCCTGATCGTACAGACTTAGATCTTTTGTTCGCCTGTCTGACGGAATGGGGACTTTTATTGTCAAAGCCGTACTCTTCGGAGAAAATCGGTGGTTATACAGTGCATTATTATGACGGAAAAGAGTTAGCCGCCTGCTTTAATGAAAATATATCCGAGACTGTGATCAGAAAGATTGCCGGACAGCATCCGCGCCGGGCAGTATTTTGTGACGCAAGTTTTTCGGACAGTGCTGCGAAGATCAATATGAGCGAGCTTTTTCGTACGATCTCACCGGAGACACAGATAAAAGTAATATGAAAGAGTCCTGGAGCAAAGTTATAGTCGGCAACTAAAGTCATAGTCTGCGGAAAAACTATAGTCTGTAGTCAAAGTTATAGTCAGCAGCCCAAGTTATCGTTTGCGGCCCAAATGGGAGTGATATGTCCGCATATACAAAACAAAGCTGCAGTTAGATCAAAGAGAAAAAGTGTAAGTGTCCTCCGTGGAATGAGAGGGAGAAAAACGATATCCCAGTTCTTTGAATTCACGGATGTCCGAAACGCTTTCGATTTTCTGATCTGCCATCCAGCGTACCATTTCGCCGCGGGCGATCTTAGCCTGAGTGCCCTTGACTTTTATTTTTCCGTTTACCTCTTCGCCGAAAATACATGTAATGCAGCGGATATTTTTGTAGGGAAGGATTGCTTTACTGTATTCTGCGGAAGCGAGATTGACAAGTTCGGTCATCCCTTCTGCGAGGAGACTTTGGTACAGCGTATCGCTCCAGTATTCATAAAGGTCGTTCTTTTTAGCAGCTTCTAACTTTGCCTGCATTTCCAAACGATAGGGAATAACTTTGTCTGTCGGTTTTAAGATTCCGTAAAATCCGGATAAAATGCGAAGGTGAACATTTACATAATGCCACTGGGCATCTGTAAAAACGGAAGGAGCAATGTGTTGATATTGAATTCCTTCATAGGCAAGAAGCGCCGGTGTTACCGCCTGATCGGGAGAAAAGGCATGAAGTCTTTGATAATTCTGTTCGGCAAGTTTATCACTGCATTTCCAAAGTGTTTTCAGTTCCTGTATATTTTTATTTTTTAAAATCCCGTGAAGCACATCTGCCCGGTCAGAAAAGACCGGGACAGTGGCGTTACAGGGGAATTCATCTGTGATATTCATCTTTTTTGCCGGTGAAATGACAATTTTCAGCATGGTAATTATTCCTCTGTTCTTTCTTTTTGTTTTTTCAGTGTGTTTTAGCAGTTTTCTCTGTCATTCGTAAGTTTTAGCTTATCGAAGAGGAAGAACATCAATCCCATGATCATTCCGACAACACATGCCAGTACCATACCTGTAAGCTGAATACTTCCAAACTGTACTTTGATACCGGATAGTCCGGTTACGAAAATAATAGAGGTCATTGCCATATTTCTTGATCTTGCGTAGTCAACTTGAGAATCGACAAGGATGCGGATACCTGACGTGCCGATCATTCCGTACAGAAGGAATGAAATTCCGCCGATAACAGGGCCGGGGATAGTGCTGATCAAAGTCGTCATTTTCCCAATGAAAGACAGATGATCGACAGTACCGCGGCGCCTGCGATAACGTATACGCTGTAAACTTTTGTCATAGCCATAACTCCGATGTTTTCGCCGTATGTTGTTGTCGGTACGGAGCCGATAAATCCTGAGATCATCGTGGAAAAATTATCTGCAAAGAGGGAACGGTGCAGACCCGGATCTTTCAGAAGGTCGCGTCCGACGATTTTGCTTGTTACGATCTGATGTCCGATATGTTCAGAGGCGATAACAAGGATAACAGGCAGAATGATCACGATTGCTTCCCATTTGAATTTTGGCGTGGAGAAGTTCGGAAGCGCAAAAAATGATGCTGAAGCAACTTACTGAAATCAACGATTCCACATAAAAGAGCCGCGATATATCCGGCAATGATAGCGATCAGGATCGGAATCACGGCAAAAAATTTGCGGAACAATACAGATCCAAGGACAGCGGTTAAAAGTGTGACAAGAAATACGATCACATTTTTCGGATCGATGGAAGATGCCGTAAGACCTGCATTGGAAGCGGCTGTTCCGGCAAGTTCAAGTCCGATCAGTGCGACAACCGGTCCCATAGCGGCAGGGGGAAGTACAACGTCGATCCATTTGGAACCGAATTTGCGGATGATCAAAGCAAGGACACATCCTAAGAATCCGACTGCCACAAATCCGCCGAGTGCATAGCTGTAACCCCATTTTTCAATTACAATTCCCGCCGGTGCAAGAAATGCAAAACTGGAGCCGAGGTATGCAGGCGCTTTTCCTTTTGTAATCAGGATGAACAATAATGTTCCGATTCCGTTCATAAATAAAACAACGGCCGGATTCAGTCCGAATACGAACGGAACAAGTACGGACGCACCGAACATTGCAAACATATGTTGTATGCTTAGCGGTACGAGCAGCTTGAAAGGTACTTTTTCTTCTTACTTGGATAATTTTTTTTGTTTTCCAAAGTTTAAATCCTCCTCATTTTCATATTTCTCATATGTTTTTCTCATAATCTTTTACATTTTAGCATAGTAAAGGGAAGGCTGTCATTATAAATTTAGCCTCAAAGAGCTGCTTACAGTATAAATCGTCGGAAGTGCCAAAAGGCACATCATGAGATTGTAAGCAGTAGATGGGGTTTGGGCAACTTTGGACTTTTTCCTTTTTAATCATACAAAAGCATATAAGATTAATTTAGATGAAATTGCTTGATCAAATGAGAAATATTTTCTTCCGTATCTTCAAGATCATTTGCAATTTCGGAAACTGTTTTTCCTTTTTCAAGTTTTTTCTGAATGAGAGAGCAGATTTTTTGGAGAAATTCTTTTCGTTCCTCTTCTCGTCCCTCTTCTCGTCCCTGCATTCTTCCCTCTTCTCTTCCCAGTTTTCTTCCTTCTTCTCTTGCCTCTTCTCTTTGCACTTCGATATCTGTCTCATAGTCGTATTCGTCTAATAACATATTGACAACCTCGCTTCCTTTTCGCATTAAATAATCAGCAAGAATTCCTCTTTCGATGCACTCTTTTATCGCTTTTTTTATAAGGCTCTTCCTCCCGGAGATCTGATAGTTCTGCACGATTTCCATGAACTGGCTGTATTCTTTCAGTACCTGACACCTTTCTAAGATTCATGATGTTCTTCGGCCGGATATTGATAACTTTCACTTCAACTCCAGACTCGGCTCACCGTCT
>ENA-OQAA01001621-OQAA01001621.1-human-gut-metagenome-genome-assembly--contig:-NODE-1621-length-10764-cov-2.882768_pt1 | contig 10764 bp, 16 predicted proteins | sample MGYA00242489_ERZ504515 | MGnify/ENA primary metagenome ERZ504515 (study PRJEB26092, sample SAMD00036237) | human gut metagenome | host: Homo sapiens | study: EMG produced TPA metagenomics assembly of...
TCTCCTTTTTATCGTAGCTTGTTCTCTATGTCAGTCTCTCCTCTGTCCAACTCTCAGCCGCCTGCGGCGTCAGCTCCCCTCAGTAGGGGAGCCTCTGGCGAAACCGTTTACTTTGCGGGGAATGCCAAGGCCTCCCCTCGAATAGGAGCAACGGCGACGACCGCCGCCAGTGGCGGAAACAGGGAGGAGCTGTTGGGGCCGCGGCCAGCAGGATGCGAGCGGCAGCGAAGCAGACGCTGGGAGCCGCAACCCGGGCAGTGGCATTGCGAAGCAATGACGGAGAGGTTGTGCAGAGCTGCCCCTTATTTACTCTCTTATTTATTGTTGATCGCGCTGACCAGTGCATGGATACCGGCCACGATAATATCGGTATCGGTGCCTGCACCCCAGGTGACGACGCCGTCGCCCCACGCGAGGCCGACGTAGGAAGCGGCGCGGGAGGTGGAGCCTTCGTCCAGGCTGTGCTCGGAGTAAGTTTCCAGGTGGAAGTCCATGCCGGTGGCGCTCTGGATAGCATTTGCCACAGCATCCAGACGGCCATTGCCCACCGAGGTGACCACCTTGCGCTGACCGTTCAGATCCAGCGTGACGGTGGCGGTGATGCCGTTGACCTGTGCAAAGTGGACCTCGATGACAGCCAGGGGCTTGAACTTGTTGAGGAAGGTATCCTCGAAGATGTGGAGCACTTCGCCTGCGCTCAGCTCCTTGTGGTTGTGGTCGGACACGCTCTTAACCTTGTAGCCCAGCGCCTCGCGCATCTTGGCGGGCAGGTTGTAGCCGTAGTTCTGCTCCAGCACGAAGCCGATGCCGCCCTTGCCGCTCTGGCTGTTGATGCGGATGACGTCGGCGTCGTAGGTGCGGCCGATGTCGTGGGGGTCCACCGGAATATAGGGGCAGGTCCAGCGGTGGTCGCCCTTCTCCTTGCGGTAGGCCATGCCCTTTGCAATGGCGTCCTGATGGCTGCCCGAGAAGGCGGCGAACACCAGCTGGCCGGCGTAGGGGGTGCGCTCGTAGATGTGCATCCGGGTGACCCGCTCATAGGTGGCGCAGATGGCGGGCATATCGGAGAAGTCCAGCTTCGGGTCTACGCCGTGGCTGTACATATTCATGGCGAGGGTCACAGCGTCCACGTTGCCGGTGCGCTCGCCGTTGCCGAAGAGGCAGCACTCCACCCGCTGAGCACCTGCCAGAACGGCCAGCTCTGCACAGGCGACGCAGTGCCGCGGTCATTATGCGGGTGGGTGGAGATGATGACGCTGTCGCGGTACTTGAGGTGCTTATCGCAATACTCAATTTGATTTGCATAGACATGGGGCATACTCATCTCGACCGTGACCGGCAGGTTGATGATCATGGGGCGGTCGGGGGTGGGCTGCATGATGTCCAGGACCGCGTTGCAGACCTCAACGGCGTAGTCCACCTCGGTGCCGGTGAAGCTCTCGGGGCTGTACTCGAAGAGGAAGTTGCCTCATACTCCTCGCTCAGCTGCTTGACCAGCTTTGCGCCGTCCATGGCGATCTGCTTGATCTCCTCCTTAGACTTGTGGAACACCTGCTCGCGCTGGGCGACGGAGGTGGAATTATAGAAGTGGATGACCGCACGGGGTGCGCCCTTGACAGCCTCGAAGGTGCGGCGGATGATGTGGTCGCGGCACTGGGTCAGCACCTGCACGGTGACATCGTCGGGGATCATGTTCTTCTCGATGAGGGTGCGGAGGAACTCGTACTCCGTCTCGCTGGCGGCCGGGAAGCCGACTTCGATCTCCTTGAAGCCAATTTTGACCAGCATCTGGAAGAATTCCAGCTTTTCCTCGAGGCTCATGGGGACGATAAGGCCTGATTGCCGTCGCGCAAGTCCACGCTGCACCAGGTGGGAGCTTTCTCGATGTGGTCTTTCTTGACCCAGCTGTCATAGCCGGCGGGGACCGGGTAATATCCGGTGCGTACTTGGTAGCGTCCATCATAATTCTTGTCCTCCATTTTTGCTGTGTCAACCTCTCAGTCTCGCATTCGCTCGACAGGGCCGGGTTGCGGCAGCGCGTCAGCGCTGACGGAGAGGTTGACTCCTTTTATCAAACGAAAAGGCTCCCTCTCTCAAGGGACGAAATCCCCTGAGAGACGAGAGCCTGTAATTTCTGTTACAGGGCACCCGTGGTACCACTCTCTTTGCTGTGCCAAAAGCACAGCCGCTCTGCACGATCGGCTTTTTGAGGCGAATCGCTGCCCTTATAACGGTGGGCTTCCGTCAGGACCTACTGTCTGCTTCAGTCCTGCCGCTCAGGGGCCAGTAACCGAGACCCTCTGCACCGCCTTGCACCATCCGGCGGCTCTCTGCACGCAGAAGAAAATCGTTTTTTCCCCGTCAACGCATTTGCGCTTTGTTCAAAGTGGTCTCATTTTAGCAAAACCCGCCGCCCCTGTCAAGCAGTTTTGCTCACAATGAAAATGAAACGATTTCACATAAACAGCAGCATAAATTTTCAAAATTTGCGGATATTATCCCACCCTTATCTTTTGTTGTATTTTGTCAAAAAAATATGCTAAAATAAAAATGCCGTCCAACCGGACGACATCAAGGTGTTGTCTGCATGAATAGGTGGTCTAGCTTCCCCGGCAAGCTTCCGGGGGTGTGAAACCTTATTGTTGCTTCCCCCGGAGCAAACGCGAAAAGGGGGGATGCCTTATGACCCTGACGGAAACTATCGCATTGCTCGGCCTGCTGGGCGGAGCAGTCTTTGTTACCTTTCAGATTTCATGGGCTATCTTCAAAGAGATACATAACAATAAGAAATGACCGCCCCAGCCTACCAAGCAAAGCGGTCATTCTTATTGTTTGACTTAGCCGAGGGAAGCTGACCATTGCGGACAGCACCTTCTTGTATGTTCAGTATAGTCAACGTGATTCGATTTGTCAAGCGGACAGTCTCCTTGTTCCTCGGTTTTGTTAAGAATCTGCGAAGTTTTTGCAAAGTTCACCTCGAAACGCTGGTTTCTGAAATGGCGTCGTGGTATGCTGTTTGCAACGTAAGGAGGAACCCCCATGAAAGAAGTCAAGACCCCCAAAAAGCCATTGGCTATTTACTACGCCATTGTATTACTGGTGCTGATGCTGCTCAACTTCGTGCTCGTGCCGTGGATGAGCGAACGGCAGGTAAAAGAAGTGGACTACGGCACCTTCATGTCCATGACCGAGGACAAAGACATCGGCCGGGTGGATGTGGAATCGAACCAGATCATCTTTACCGATAAAGACGAAAAGCAAATTTACAAGACCGGCCTGATGAACGACCCCGACCTGACCCAGCGCCTCTACGACGCGGGGGCCGAGTTTTCCAGCGAGATCGTCGAGCAGGCTTCGCCCCTGCTGAGCTTTCTGCTGAGCTTTGTGCTGCCCATCGTCCTCTTCGTCTGGCTGGGCAATTTCATGAACAAAAAGCTCATAGAAAAGGCCGGCGGCGCGAACTCGATGATGTTCGGCGGCGTGGGCAAGTCCAACGCCAAGGTCTACGTCCAGTCCACCCACGGCATCCGCTTTGCGGATGTGGCCGGCGAGGACGAGGCAAAAGAGAACTTACAGGAGATCGTAGATTATCTGCACGACCCCAAGAAATACGAAGAGATCGGTGCCTCGATGCCCAAGGGCATCCTGCTCGTCGGCCCTCCGGGTACCGGCAAGACCATGCTGGCAAAGGCCGTGGCGGGCGAATCCAACGTGCCGTTCTTCTCCATCTCCGGCTCGGAGTTTGTGGAGATGTTCGTGGGCATGGGCGCGTCCAAAGTCCGTGACCTCTTCAAGCAGGCCAAGGAAAAAGCCCCCTGCATTGTGTTCATCGACGAGATAGACGCCATCGGCCAGAAGCGGAACAGCGGCCAGCTGGGCGGCAACGACGAGCGTGAGCAGACCCTGAACCAGCTGCTCACCGAGATGGACGGCTTCGAGGGCAACAGCGGCGTCATCATCCTCGCGGCCACCAACCGTCCGGATTCCCTTGACCCGGCTCTGACCCGTCCCGGCCGCTTTGACCGCCGTGTTCCTGTGGAGCTGCCCGATCTCAAGGGCCGCGAAGAGATTTTGAAGGTCCACGCCAGGAAAGTCGCTCTTGCCCCCGGCATCGACTTCAACACCGTGGCCCGGATGGCCTCCGGTGCCTCCGGCGCAGAGCTGGCCAACATCGTCAACGAAGCCGCCCTGCGGGCTGTGCGCGCCGGCCGCAAGAGCGTGACCGAGGCCGACCTCGAGGAGAGCATCGAGGTGGTCATTGCCGGCTACCAGAAGAAGAACTCCATCCTCACCGACAAGGAAAAGTGCATCGTAGCCTACCATGAGATCGGCCACGCACTGGTGGCGGCGCTTCAGAATCACTCCGCACCCGTGCAGAAGATCACCATCATCCCCGCACCTCGGGCGCACTGGGCTACACCATGCAGGTCGAAGAGGGCAACCACTACCTGATGACCAAGGAAGAGCTGGAAAATAAGATCGCCACCCTCACCGGCGGACGTGCTGCCGAGGAAGTGGTGTTCGGCTCCATCACCACCGGCGCGTCCAACGACATCGAGCAGGCCACCAAGCTTGCCCGCGCCATGCTCACCCGTTACGGCATGAGCAAAGAGTTCGACATGGTGGCTCTGGAGACGGTGAACAACCAGTATCTGGGCGGTGACACCTCGCTGGCCTGCTCTGCCCAGACCCAGCGGGAGATCGACCAGCGGGTCGTGGAGCTGGTAAAGGCCCAGCACGAAAAGGCCGTCAAGATCCTCACCGACAACCGCGCAAAGCTCGACGAGCTGGCGAAGTACCTTTATGAAAAGGAGACCATCACCGGCGACGAGTTCATGGCTATCCTTGAGGAAAAAGATTCCAGCGAAAAATAAAATAGGATCTCTGCAATAATCCAGCCGCCGTATCCGTATTCATTACAGATACGGCGGTTTTCTGGTACGCCGTACCGCTGATAAAATAAGTAAAATTGGGTATCACACCTAGCGGCTCACGGGCCGCCCCGTCTTCGTACAACCTCTCAGTCTGCTTCGCAGACAGCTCCCCTGGTAGGGGAGCCTCTGGCGAAGAGGCAAGGCTTTACGATATGCCAAAGCCTCCCCTATCGAGGGGAGGTGGCAGCGCGTCAGCGCTGACGGAGAGGTTGACTCCCTACAACTACAGGAGGATACTACTATGAGACTGCTGAACAAGAATACTGCCCGCCGCGCTGCCGCTGCTGCCGCTCTGCTGACCATGACCGCCGCCATGAGCTGGGTGCCTTTGCCGCCGACGCCGAGGACACGACCGTTGCCGGTTATCTGCCCCCTCAGTCGTCCGAGGTCATGGTTCAGGGCGACATCGCTCTCCACTCTGACGTTCCGGTGGGAGAGGTAGACCCCAACTACGGCGGCTACGCTTCCCCGGTGGAGAACCCCATTCAGGCAACGTGATGATGATCTCCGACGAGACCCCCCTGCCCTCTGACACGCCGGTGGAGAAGAGCGAAGCCCGCTACACCGTCAAGGGCCTGCTGGGCAAGCAGGTGCTTTACACTGCCCGTCAGGAAGGCCGCGTGCTGACTCTGGACGTCCCCGATGACAACGCCACCTTCCGCACCACCATCCTCGACATGCAGACCCTGATGAATCAGGGCGTAAGCACGCTGGTGCTCAAGACCGACAAGACTTCCACCACCCTGAACCTGACTCTGCTGTGCCAAGACCAGAAGCCCGGCACCCGGGTCACTCTGCGCCACCTCGGCAGCAGCGCTCACCTCACCGTGGGCTTCCGCAGCCGCCGCGACCTCATCGTTGGCCGCTGATGCCCCCTCCCCTGCTTTTTGCCTGTATCATAGCTGCATCGCAAAGGACGCCGCCCCAGCCGGGACGGCGTCCTTTTTCGTCAAAGTGCCAAAAAACTCAGACGGCAAGCTGTGACACCTGCCAAAAATATGCCGATTTGCGAAATTCTATTGCAAATATGGGGGGGGGGGTATAATTCATTTAGAGCTCCCGCAGGGTGCGGGAGCCGACTAACGATACAGGAGAAAGCAATATGATGTGGGCCAAAAAAATTGCCGCCGGTGTTCTGGCTGCAGCACTGTCTCTGACGCTGTTGACTGGATGCAGCGGAGGGGGACGCAGCGGGAGCGTGATCAGCGAGGGGGAGACCATCTCCTTCGATACCAGTGCAAGCTATCGGCTTGTTCAGCACACCGACAGGATCTATCAAGCCTATGAGCTGGAATGCACCAACGAAAAGGATGGCACAAAAATCTATGCCGGACAGGCAAACAAGGTGCGCTGTTTTGCGGGAACCCACGAGTCGGTCGTGATGTCTGTGAAAGCCGTACCCATCAGTTCTAATATGGGTCAGGATGCGGACAGCAATGCAATCCAGCCGGGCCTTTACACGGTGAATTATAAAGACAAGACCTACAAAGAGGGCGGCACCTTCGGCAGCGTGGAAAAAGTGCTGGCCGCTACGATCTTCTGCAACTATGAGAAGGAGGCCGGGACCCTGAAGGAGGTGCGTGCAGCCACCGGCACCAAAAACAAGCAGGAGTATTATGTCGAGCTGCTGAAGTTTGATTTTGGCACGGCGGCGGTGTTCTACACCAAGGATCCCTGGAAAGCGAACAACCCCAACGAGACCGACCCTGCGGCACTCAAGTATATCGAGGTGTACCTCCCCGGTGAAACGGCTGCTAAGGCGGCCTTCCAAGTCAAAGCGACCTGGAGCGGCTCCATGGAAGACACCCTGCACAGCGGTGTGACAAAGCTTCATAAGGTCACAGAGTAAGATTTTATAAAGAATAGAACCATCCATTTCCGCTTCCGCCCCGGGCGTTCCGCATCGCCCGGGGCGGATTTGGTTTGTCCTCACACAAAAAGGCCCGCTGCGCTTGCAGCGGGTCTTCCGGCGTTTCTTTAGAGGGTATTATCCGAGCCGTTCTCGCTCTGTTCCGATGCATAGAGCACCATCAGGTGGTTTGCGGATGCTTCCAGCTGGCTCTTGGCCTGACGGAGGTTCGCTTCTTCCGTCTCGTTCATCTTCTCGGGCTTATCCTTCCGCAGGCAGCGGCGGAGATTCGCCACATCGGCTTTGATGCGGTTCTTCTCCTCCTTGTCCAGCTCCTTCTTGCACTTGGAGAGGGCCTCGTCCACCTTGTAGGCCAGCACCTCGGCCTGATTGTGGAGGTCAAGCCGCTCTTTGCGGCGGCTGTCCTCGGCCTCGTAGGCGGCGGCGTCGGCCATGGCGCGCTGGATCTCATTCTCCGAGAGGTTGGTGCTGCCGGTGATGGTGATGTTCTGCTCCCGGCCGTGCCGAGGTCTTTGGCCGAGACTTTCACGACGCCGTTGACGTCAATATCAAAGGTGACTTCGATCTGGGGCTTGGACGAGAAGCTGGCCCGGATGCCGTTCAGCTTGAACTTGCCGAGGCTCTTATTGTCGCGGGCGAAATGCCGCTCACCCTGCAGGACGTTGATCTCCACACTGGTCTGCATGGGGCGGGCCGTGGTGAATATCTGGCTCTTGCGGGTGGGTATCATGCTGTTGCGGGTGATGAGGGGGGTCGCCACGCCGCCCAGTGTCTCGATGGAGAGGGTCAGCGGGGTGACGTCCATCAGCACAAGGCCCTGCGCCGCTGCACCAGAAGCGCCAGCCAGCTTGCCGCCGCCCTGTAACAGACCGCCCTGCACAGCGGCACCCATCGCTACGCATTCGTCGGGGTTGAGGCTGTGGCTCGGTTCACAGCCCAGCAGTTCCTTCACCTGACGCTCGACGGCAGCATCCGGTGCTGCCGCCGACGAGAAGGACTTTGCCCAGCTGCGAGGCCGAGATGCCGGCATCCCGCAGTGCGTTCTGCACCGGGGCCACCGTCCGTGCCAGCAGGTCGCCGGTCATCATCTCGAACTGGGGGCGGGAGATGGTCAGATCGAGGTGGTGGGGGCCGTCCTTGCCCACAGCGATGAAGGGCAGATTGAGCTGGGCCGAGAGGGCGCTGGACAGCTCTTTCTTGGCCTTTTCGGCCTCTTCTTTCAGGCGTCCCATGGCGGCGGGGTCGCGGGAGAGGTCGATGCGGTCCGATTTCTTGAACTCTGCCACGGCGTATTCCACGATGCGCTGGTCGAAGTCGTCGCCGCCGAGGCGGGTATCGCCGCCGGTGGCCAGCACCGTAAAAGTGCCGTCTTCGATCTCGATGATGGAGACGTCGAAGGTGCCGCCGCCGAGGTCGTAGACCAGGATCTTCTGGGGCGCTTCGTTGTCAAGGCCGTAGGCCACAGCGGCGGCGGTAGGCTCATTGATGATGCGCAGGACGTTCAGGCCTGCGATGCGGCCCGCATCCTGGGTGGCCTTGCGCTGGCTGTCGTCAAAGTAAGCGGGGACGGTGATGACGGCCTCCGTCACCGGCTCACCCAGATAGCTCTCGGCATCGCGGCGTATCTTGGTCAGAATCATGGCGCTGATCTCCTGCGGAGTCAGGTCTTTGCCGTCGATGTGGACGCGGTAGTCGCTGCCCATATGCCGCTTGATGCTGGACACCGTCCGGCCGGAGTTGGTGGCAAGCTGGCGCTTTGCCGCGCCGCCCACCAGACGCTCGCCGTCTTTGGTGAACGCCACCACGCTGGGGGTGGTGCGCTCTCCCTCTGCGTTGGTGATGACGACGGGCTTGCCGCCCTCCACCACTGCCACGCAGCTGTTCGTGGTGCCAAGGTCAATACCGATCACTCTGCTCATTCTGGTCGTCCTCTCTGTTTTTGCGACGCGCATATTTTTCCTTCAATATCATATCGGTTCCGTATGACGATTTCTTAGAGCATTTGTAAAGATTTTGTGTTTCCGCTCATTCTCTCTCAAGCAGCTGGCGGATGACGGCCTCCGTCTCGTCCAGCCAGCTCTGGGCCGTCTCGTCGCCCTCTTTTTTGCGGACGAGGAAGCCCTGCTTCGCCTCAGCCAGCTGAGCCAGCGCCTTTTTGCGGGAGATGTACTGGGTCTCATACTGGGCCACCCGCAGGCAGACCTGCGGCATATAGGCGATGTCGGGGGTGGAGGCGCAGAGTTTCTGAGCCTTGCGGTAGGCCCGCAGAGCCGCACCGGCCCCTTTTCCCTGCACCATGGCATCGTCGCCCAGCGCCACCCATGCGGCCACATCGCCGGCGTCGGCGGCTTTTTTCCAGAACTTGCGGGCCTGTGCAGGCTCTTGCGGCAGCCCCGGCCTCGTAGAGCATCTCGCCCATCATGGCAAGGCCTCGGCGCAGCCTCTTCGGCAGAGAGCTGATAATAATGCATCGCGTCGTCCCAGCGTTCCTCGGCATGGCATGGTTGCCGGCCCGCAGCTCCGCTTCGCCCGGCTCATCGGTGTCGTGGCTGGCGTGGAGCAGACCGTTCAAAAGCGAGCAGTCCAGCGTGGCAGAGCTGGTCCACGGGTCGATGACCACGCCGTCGATGTTGTCCGAGTCCAGCGCCATCTGCATGGCGGAAGCCAGAAGCCGTTCCGCCATGGGGCGGCTGGCTGTGCCTTTATCGGCCTCCGCCATCTTCACTGAGGTGAACACCGGCAGGTAACACCGGCCCTTCTGGGTACGCAGAGTCCAGGGCTGCAGGTCCTTTGCTTTCTCCGCCGGGACAGGATGCTCCGCCCACGGAGCTGCCCCGTCCGGCTGGTCGGACGCAGCTTCCAGCGGCACCAGGACCTGGTGTCCAGCTCGAGGGCATAGTTGATGGCGTTCATCAGCGCCCAGAAGCTCTCCTCGTTCTGGCCCTTATAGAGCGCTGCCACAGCCCGCTCTATCGCCGGACAGCCCGTACCCAGCGGCCCGTATTCCGGCAGCTTTTTGCGGTCTGCCGCGCCCACCGGGCGCAGCCGCAGCCGTGCCGCACCATCTTTTGCCATTGCATCCACCATTCTTTCCGTTGAGATTCCTTTCCAGTATAGCAGGATTTTCCGGTTTTCTCAATCTCCGGAGCCGAAATCTGCTTCCAGAGCCGGTTTTCTTCGGCAAAAACATAGCATTCCTGCTGGGAGTGCGTTATAATAAGGAGCGTCTCGACTAAATGTATTAAAGAAATTAAAGAAAGGGAGTATCGAGCCTTGAACAAAATGCTTCGCTATCTCAGCGACTACAAGCGCGAGAGCGTGCTTGCACCGCTTTTCAAGATGCTGGAAGCTACGTTTTGACCTGTTCGTGCCGCTTGTGATGGCCGACATCGTCAACGTGGGTATCGCGGCCCACGATTTCCACTACATCCTCGTGCGGTGCGGCATCCTGCTGCTTCTGGCCATCGTCGGCCTCGCGTGCAGCCTGACGGCCCAGTACTTCTCGGCCAAAGCGCCGTGGGTTATTCCACCGGTCTGCGTCATGCGCTGTTTGAGCACATCCAGACTCTGAGCTTTTCCGAGATGGACACCATGGGCACCAGCACCCTCATCACCCGGATGACCAGCGACGTCAATCAGGTGCAGAGCGGATTGAACCTCTTCCTCCGTCTGTTCCTGCGCAGCCCCTTCGTGGTGATTGGCGCCATGATCATGGCCTTTACGGTCAACTTCCGCGCCGCCCTCATCTTCGTGGTGGCTATCCCGCTGCTGAGCGTCGTGTCTTCGGCGTCATGGTCATCACCCGTCCGCTTTATAAGTCGGTGCAGACCCGCCTCGACCGGGTCCTTGGCCTCACCCCGCGAGAACCTGACCGGCGTGCGCGTTGTCCGCGCCTTCGACAAGGAGAAGAGCGAGGTGGACCGCTTCGAGGACGCCAATGAGCTGCTGACCCAAATGCAG